>Ga0326727_10007565_pt1 | contig 28569 bp, 32 predicted proteins | sample MB2enrmetagenome_FD_207643 | JGI IMG/M metagenome (GOLD analysis project Ga0326727, IMG submission 207643) | Lab enriched peat soil microbial communities from McLean, Ithaca, NY, United States - MB29MY | ecosystem: Environmental > Terrestrial > Soil > Wetlands > Peat | place: USA: New York... | reverse complement strand
GCCGCTGCCCCCGGACCCATGACGCGGCTGCGAGGCTCACTGGTAATCTCCGCACGCCCGTAAGGACCGGCCCCCATCGTCCAGCGGCCGAGGACATCGCCCTTTCAAGGCGGAAACACGGGTCCGAATCCCGTTGGGGGTGCAGCTCAGAGACTTGTTGATCGTTAGCAGGGCAGCTAAAGGGCAGCCCTGTTCGTAACTCCTGGTCAGAGCGGATATTTGATGAGAAAGTCCTGGTGAGGCACGCCCTTTTCAGGGCAGCTTTGACATACTCGCGGGCTACTGTCTGCGCTCATGGCACCCAAGCCGAAGAAGACAGCCAAGTCCAAGACCCACCGCTCGTTCGGTCAGGTACGGCAGATTCCGAGTGGAATGTGGAAAGCCTGGTACGTGCTGGGAGGCCGCACGTACACCCCGGGTTACACGTTCAGTAACCGCACCAGGGCAGAGAAATGGCTAAACGCCGAGTGGTCGAAACGCCGAGATCCGACCTACCGTGACCCTTCGGGCACAAAGATGCTCCGGCAGTTCGTAGACGAGGACTTCTGGCCTGCGAAGCGGATGGGGCTGGCCCCTCGTACCGTCGAGACTTACGAATCGGCGCTCAAAAACTACGTGTACCGCGAAGTCGACCCTGGCACGTCAGCCCCCTTCTCCCTTGCCGACATGCGGATGTCTCAGATTGACGACTCGGTAATCATCGAGTGGCACCAGGCGTGCCAGCAGCTCGGGCACCCTGCCCGTCTTGCGAAGTCCTGGAGGCTTTTGAGCCAGATTTTCTCCCTGGCGGTCGAACGTCGGGCTGTGACCAACTCGCCCATGCACATCAAGGGCGCAGGGGCCGAACACGCGGCCAAGCGCCGTGCCCTGACACCCGACGAAGTGAAGGCCCTAGTTCTTGCCATCGAACCCCGTTACAGGGCGATGGTTGTCTTGTCCGCCACCTGTGGCCTCCGGTACGGCGAGGCCCTGGGATTGCAGCGTCAAGATTTGGCCCTTGATGCTCAACTCCCGCACTTGACGCTCCGGCGCACGATTGTCGAGGTGCCGAATACCGAGCCGACCGTAGGCCCTCTTAAGGCCCGTCAAGAAGGTGAGACCCGCACCGTCCCGGTGCCGTCTGGACTAATTCCCATCTTGCGCCAGCACCTCGCACAGTTCGTGGACCCCGTTGACATGTCGTCCAGCGCGTGGATCTTCATGGGTGCCAATAACAAGCACCCGCGTCGAGGCCAGTTCGCGCGTGTTTTCCGGGCGGCTAGAGACAAGGCCAACGTCGGGTCGGACATCAAGTTCCACAACCTGAGACACACGGCTGCCACAACGTGGTTCCAGTCCGGTTCAACACTGGTCGAAGGTATGGCGATATTGGGCCACAAAAGCCCGACTATGGCGCTGCTCTACACGCATACGGACGACACGCGTATGGGTGCGCTGTCTGAGGTCGTCGGGGCGAAGTTCGACGAAGCGTTCGTAGCGGCGGGAGAGACAGCAGAAGACGCAGGGGAAAAAGCGAATTTGTAGTGGCGAGTTACTTGTAGACGCCGTAAGTGCGGTTGAAGAAGCGGTCGACGTCGGACTTGCGGTACAGCGGGCGATTAGCCATGTTGAGCGCATGAGGAAGTTCTTCGTTTTTTGTCCGACGCTGAACGGTCGAGAGACTGACGTGCTGATACTCGGCAACCTGCTGTGCGGTCATCCACACTGTGTCGTCTTCCGGAAGTAGGGGTATGAGCCTGCGCTTCGTAAACCGGCTCTTCCTCCGAGTCTTCGGTTCGAGTTCCAGCACATTCGTACTCACAAGACATGGAAAGTACCACCTGCCTGTATCACTCTAACGATCCACACGCTCCTACCTGGGATGTTGTCCCAGAGGTTACGTTGGAGTAGTTTACAAAGCATGGATCTCACGCCCGAACAAGATCGGCTGGTCAAGGAATGCAAGAAGCAAGCCGCGGACATTGCTGAGCACAGACGGCTGATCTCCGTCCTGTCCGCTGAACGGCGTAACTCTGCTCGGCAGTTGTTTGACCTAATTGGCGATCTGGCGGGTACGGCCCAGGCCCTCGAAATCACTCGACAGACGTTGGCCGGAATTCTTAAGTTGCCTCGCCGTCCCGCCGGGCCTGCGTTGCGCCCACTCGTCGAGGCGGGCCTGCTGGAACCCGGCAACCTGCTGTGTATCCTGCGCCGGGAACCTCCGCCTCTAGAGGCCAGTGTGGACGAGACGGGACGCATTCTGGTCGGGGAGATCGGGGAGGCCGAACCGTTCGACACGCCTTCAGCAGCGGCGAAGAAATTAAGTGGAAGGGCCAACGCTGCATGGACGAGGTTCCGCGTACCTAGTCAAAGGTGGGCGACCCTGGCTGATTTGAGGGACATTCTCAAAAGCCAAGAGGCGTCTGGTTCTTAGAAGGGCGGAAGGTAAAACCTCCTTCCCACAGCCCTTCTCAACTTTCCCGGCAGGTGGATACCTCCTTCGCCGTTTCAGCGCAATTGCGGCCTCCACAGCCCTTCTCAGGCAGCTTTATAGCTGTCCACCCATACCGAACGCGGTAATAAGACACCCCGGCGGCATCCTGGCCCCGTGCAGCCCAACCCGTACATGATTCTCGGCATAGGTGAGGATTCATCCCCCAATGAGATCCGTGCCGCATTTCACCGTGCCGCGCTGCACTCCCACCCTGACCACGGGGGCAGTAATGAGGAAATGGCGAGGGTACTCCACGCCTATGAGGTTCTGCGTTCCCGTGAAACTTCAGTCAAAGGTCCCGAACTACACGCGGAATCTCCGCCTTCGCCCTCCCCCCAACGCCCCCAGCCCCCACCCACCGGGACACCGACGGAAAAGAGAAGAGAGGCCGCACCGCCGAGTGAGGTGCGTTCGGCCCGGCGTTTCCCCGGCTGGGTCTGGGTGGCTTTAGGAGCGCTCGTGATTGACGGGGCGTGGGCTAGAACTCCACGTTGGCTCTGGATTGGAGCGAGCGGAGCCTTGACAGTCCTCGTTGCGATCACCACGGGAAAGAGGACTACTCCGAGCACGGTGAGAAGACTGGGGTTCTGCCTGACCATCGCCGCTGCCGTCTGGCTCGCCACGGGCCTTGACGGCCTCACTGTCTGCGGCCTCTTACTTGCCAGCGTCCTGGCCCTCGTGCGCCTCGCTCGCCGTCGCTCGGCGTTCCGGACGGTCGGGTCAACGAGCACTGGGCCTAACTGCCAACCATGAGCCGGATTCGTACTGTCACGGTGGCCGACGCGGTCGGGACGGCGGAACGCCTACGGCGCCTGGACCAAGCGCTCGACCATTTCGCCCTCACGGTCTGGGTGGACCGGACCAACTGCTGCGCCATCATTCGTGACCGGCGGACCAATCGTGACATTCACCGCTGGGGGCGGTGGTTCGTGCAGAAACGGGTGGAGCAATACGGAGCGCTGCCCCTCGGCAGTCACGTCCAGATTCCGCGCTATGAGAGCCTGATTGGACATGACCAGCTCCTCGTGTTCTACGTTCAGCTCGACGCGGCGAGGCGCATCCTCGAAGAACTAGAGACCGAACAGACTGCCGTTATCGTCCCCCTGCCCCGTAAGAACTAGGTCGGCAACCAACAAGAGGTTGTTTAGTGAGATGGAGGGAAGGCGTCCCCCCACACAACAGCTGTGAGGTCGAACGTTCCCGGCTGTGTGTATTGAAGGGAACAAGTGGCGTAACTCACTCCTGGCGTCCACTCCATCGGCACGTTGCTACAGAACGGCAGGGTCACGCCGTCAGAGGCAAATGCGACAGTTCCCGCCGGCGCTGTGTGCGCTGACACACCCCAAATCTTGGTTCTCTCCAGTACGTAGGCTCTGGCCAATGCCGCACTACACCTGGTCACCGACCGCGGCAACCCTGGCGGTCGCATCCATGATCGCTGCGCTCGAACTCGCTACGAACACGACACCTCACCGTTGGGGAGCGCCGTACGTAGTCGTGCTCTATCTAGCGACAGTTGTATTTGCCGTCGTCGCAGTGTTGATCGCCCGCCGGATCAGACAGCACAAGCCGCGCCTTGTGTTCGTTGGCACGACGACCGAACTGCGAGCCGTTTACGGCATTCCCATGTTCACGGGAATCGCGGGGGCGAGCACCGTGGGGGTGAGCGTCGCGGCAACGGCCTTTGGATCGGGTGAGTCACCGGCCTATTGCGCGTATGTTCACGTTCGCAACGATCCGCTACGGGGCGAGGCGGACGCCCGCAATGTTCGCGCTTCACTTCGCTACACGGACGACGCGGGCAATTTGCTTTGCGAGATCGAAGGCCGTTGGGCGCACCACCCCCTCGATGCTAAGGCGGAAAGGACGCAGGCCCCGGCGATCGCCGACCTAACCGCCCACGGCGGCAATTACAAGATCGACATTGGGGTCAGGCACTTAGATGACTCGGAATGGTTCGCGTGGAACGACGAATCGCGGTTCGTGAAGCCTGACCTGCGACACCACCCGCTCGGAAGCCATGCTTTTGTGGATGTCTCGCTTCGCGGCTCTGGGGTTCGGGCCATCGGCCGGTTCGAGATTCCGAATGCCTCTGGCGACCAGCTACTGGATACTCAACTGATTACGCCTCGTCATTCGCTTCTTCAGTATCTTCGCGAAGGTCGGTGTTCAGCATGAGCTTCACCCTCAGCTACGCGACGAGTACCGGGACAGCGACGTTCTCGCGCCGAACGCCTATCGTTGAGCCGATCTAAGGAGGCGATCCATCAAACGCACCCTCGCCACCATCGCCCTCGCTCTCGTGCTGCCGACCGCCCTCCTCGACGTCGCTGCGACCGATGCGAGCACCAACACCGCGAAGCCGATCACGACCAAGCAAGCCGCCGTGCAGTACCTCGCCGACGTCAAGCCCTACAACGTCGCCTGGGACAAGTTCGGCGCCGCGTTCGAGAAATGGGCGAAGCACACCGGAGGCACGGCAGCGCATACGGGGACCTTCGCAAACCCGATGGTCGCGGCCATCTCGACGTTTGACCACAAGGTGCTCTCGCAACGCTGGCCGGCGAACGCCAGGAGCGCGATCCAGACTCTCGTGCTCGATGATGCGGTGCTCCAGGGCGATCTTGAGGGTCTACCCGCGCTGAACAACTTGACCCTGTCTTCGTGGGCGATGTCTTACCGGAAAGACTCCACAATCGACTCCGCGGCCGCGGACGTCGTCCGCTCGGATTTGGGACTACCGCTGATCAAGACGTAGGAGCACCCGTCGGCGGGGTCGTTCCAGAAGTGATGCCGTTCATGGGCCGTGCGCGCGCCACTCGCGCTCGGCACTCGGGCAGTGCCCGCGCACTGCCCGAGTGCCGAGTTAGTGAAAACTCTTCGCGATGCCACTCGGGGGCTTGTCCCGACGGGACGGTCTCAAGCGCGGCGGGGTGCTGGGCGTCGGGGCGAGCACGGTGCGGGAGAACCTGACAAGGGCGGGGTGAGGGAGGAGCGGGCGTGGAATGGCTCTGGACTCACGGGGGCAGAGACAGCCGCGTAGTTACGTGGTCGAACTCTTGGGTGACGGTCCGATGAATTCCCGCCAAATGGGCTTCAACTTCCTCGCCAGGCGCTCGACCTCACGCTTCGGCGATCGACTTGAGCGTGGCCGTACCGGAGGACATGTCGACCGCGGCAACGATCACGAAGTCAGGGTGAACGCCTCCCCCGCGGATCGCGATGGCGTACAGGTCATCGGTGATCTGCTCCCACGAAAGCGGGTCGCGGGCGAGCGCCCACGTCGCGCCGTCCGTGATCGCGTCGAAACGCTGCACATCAAGCCCGTGCGCTTCGCACAGCGCCTCGCGCGCCTCCCCGTAGGAGTCGTCCTCGAAAATTGAGAACGGGCCGGAGAGGTCGATTGGGGTCACGGATCGCTACGCAGCCGGAGCAAGCGCCTGGGCCAAGCGCAGCGCGATTTCGCGTTGCGCATCGGTGAGGGCCGGAGCAAGGAAGTACGCCTGGTAGGGGATGGTCCCGCTGTCCGCCGCGACCCGCCACCCGATCTCCTCGTGCGACGCCTTGCTGATCGCAGTTCCTGAAACTCCGGTGAAGCGGTCCACAACAGAGTCGATGACCTTGAGCTGTTCCGCGGTGAACACCGACTCGTCGGGGTCGCGCCCTTGTAGCCTGAGGCTCACCAGTCCACTCGGCCAGACGAACCGGACCTCCTCCGCGTCGCCATTCAGCAGCATCTCCTCGCGCAGCGGCACAAACTCGCGCGCCGCTGGTCCCTCGGGGAGCTTCTGGTAGTTCGCTCCAGTGATTGGCTCGCCGAGACGGACGAACGCCTCATTGTCCGAGTAGTAGAGGAGCTTCGCGAGCTTCACTCGGCCGAAGGTCATGTCGTCCCTCTGTGCACGGGAGATATACAGCACGAGTTCGCGCATCGCGTCTTTGCGAAATTCCAACGGGACCACTCCTTCCAGGGTGAAGAATTGCAATTACTCATATCGTACCGGAGCGTCGCGCGTTCCTGGTGCGACCAGGAACTTCGGGCTTCCCGGCTTTCACGCCACCACAGGGCGTTAGGTGTGAGTTTGTCAACCCCGATTGGCCCCCTGTGCTCGCCTCGCGAGAGTTGGCCCCACCAGCTCGAAGAACTCTTGACCGACTCGACACGGACCGCCGTCCCGGTCGTGCCGCTCGTGTTGTGGCTCTAAAGGTCGATGTGCGCTCTGACATAACTCGGCACCTCCGAGCGCTCTGGCGTAACCTCCCAGCATCCCCTTAACGTGGAGACGAGACGATGCCCCGAACTGGTGACAAATGCACGCTGGTCGGCAGGTATGCGTCCGACTGTGGCCCGCAATGGACCGTCGACATGCGGACGCTCAACACGGAGTTCCCGCCGTGTCCCCATTGCCACCGGCAGGTCAACTACACATACGTTGGCCCGATCCCCTAAACGGGGTAACGATTCACTTGTGTCGGTGACATTCTGCGGGCGGTCGGCTCCCCTATCTATCGTCAAGAACGCCGGCGAGAACAAGCGCGGCTTCATGCAAGGCGTGGAGTTCAGCCATGATGAAGTTCAGGAACTCCCCAGTCGCGACCGGGTCGTCAAGATCCAGATCGACGGCCGCCACCGCGTTGCTAGCCTCTAGATCGGTTTGGAATCGGCCGAACCGATTGTCGGCCCGACCCTCAAGAAACAGCGTTCGGATGGCATCTTCCACGTTTGTCGGCACGTCCCTCTCCTGTCTGTCCAGCTAGGCAGGAAGCCTACGAGGGGTGCGTGAAGTATGTCAGTCCCCTAGTTTGATTTGGGATCTTGTTGAGGCCGAGACCTGCTCGTCGGCCCGCTCACGCGGATTGAGCGATGGCCTGCGGCTCTACGAGAATGATTCGCGCGCCAGATGGAAGCGTGGCAACGACCGCGATGTTTGCTGCCGCCAAGAGGCGGAAAGCGTGATCGGTGGTCGGGTTGGCGACTTTTGCTGTGAGCAATCGCCGTACGCTCGATGCATCAAGCCCAGCGCGCTCGGCGAGTCGGGCTTTCGTAATACCCTGGGCAGCCCTCGAAGACTCTAGGGCCGTCAGCAACGCGTTACGAGAACGCAGCGCGTTGACAGTCTGGGCGAGCGTCTCGCGCTCGGTATCACCGAGCAACAGTTCTTCGGCGACAACGTGGGCGGTCTTCTTGGCCATGGACGGAAGTATACCCTTAGCGTGACATATATGCAACACTAGGCACGTTGGTCGCGTGCGTGTAATTTTTCGGGATATGGCTCAGTGGGACGCCGAATGGCTCGTGCGCAGCGAGGGAGGGGTACGTACGGTCCCTGGTTTCGCGTTCCTCTGCGCACAGCCATCGAACGTTCGCATCCACCTTCTTGCAATCGTCGATGCAGTTCGCCATACCGGACCCGACCAGTGGCGAGATACCACCACCCACGATTCGATGGAAGAGAACTGCGCTCACCTCCATGAGGCAAGGGACCGGCAGGGCCAGACCCTCTATCGGCTCTACTTGCGGTGGCAACGCGACAAACGGCGCGTGGTCATTATCGACCGAGAGCCGCCACCGTTTGCGACGGCGGATGACTTCGCTCGAATCGCCTTATCGCTAACGCCCTGACACGGGCTATGAGTCCGTACCTACGTTCGCGCCGTCGTGCCGAGCCACCTTGTTATGGGACAGTCGCACCTCCCCCGCCGCGAAAGAGATCGACTAGGCCGCACTGCCGAGTGAGGTGCGGACAGCCCACCGTTGACGGACGGGGCGGTCCAGGACAGGGACAGGGCAGAGAGAGTGAGAGAAGAGAGGAAGGTGTCCCCCCGTCGAAACCCCTCTGAGCAGGGAGTTTCGGCAAGGCAGTAACACCGTGTATGTATTGGGTGTTGCTCCTACGAAAGGCCACCTACGTCGATCAAGGCGACCTTTTGCGACTCTCCGACGGCTATCCGGCTGCTTTCCCGCCCGGCCCGTGCTCCCACGTCTCGACTGTCCGCCGAGGCAGCAACCGCGACGAGATGCGGACCGAACGCTCGTCGGATCGCCCCGTTGCTGTCGCCCATCCCTCGGCTTCGGGCGGGGACACCGCGACCTGGCGCTCACAGCTCACCCGACTCGATCTTCGGGGCGATGTAGTGACAAAGCAGGTGGAGCGCGCCCCGTTGACCTGCGCCTTCATCGCTCACCCGCTGAAGTCGGGACTGACGGGAGCAACGGCACAAACTTCGCGGTGAATGCAAACTTGCGATCTATTCGCTCATGGCGTCGGCACTGCGCGCCGACGCCATGAGAAAAACCTGCTCGCGTGAACTGTTACGACTTTCTCTACAATTTCGAGTTCAGCCCAGCAGCTTCGCCTTCTGCGTTGCGAATTCCTCGTCAGACAGGACCCCGCTGTCGCGCAGTTGCGAAAGCTTTGTCAGCTCATCGGCGACGCCGATCGGCGAACTCCCAGTCGGTCCTGTAGCCGGGGGCGCGGCGGGCGATGATGTCGGGAGACCCGCCTTGGACTTCTGTATCTGAGTGATGAGCGGGAGCAACTTTTGTCGCAGTTCCAGGGCCGTGAACTGCGAGGAATGAAATAGCGCCTGGTCTCCCGATGCAGTTGTCACGATCAACATCGAATCCTTTACGTGCTTCTTCGCAACCAAAGCAAACACACCGATCACGGCAACGCGGCCAGCCGTAACTCTCTTCGACGCATTCTCCGCGCCGTCCACATCTAGATCAGTTATCTCCTGCCAGGGGATGGTGAAAATCGTCGAGAGTCCCCGGAGAGATACTCCGTTTTTGTCCACGACGAGAAGCTTCGTCAGCTTGCCAGTGTACGTCTTAGTATGTCCTGGCCACCCGCCCAAATAATGGGTTTCCTTCGCGGAAAACATTCCAGACCGGCCGAGACCTCCAAAAGCGTTCGGCTTGAGCCACCAGTCTTGCGAGGTGCTCTGGACGTCCGGGTTCTTTCGCGTCGCGACTAATTGCGCCGCCAGAGGCAACAGCACTTCGTCTTTCGCGCGAAGTTCCGCATGCCACGCACCGAGTTTCGCTTTGACCGCCTCTGCTTCCCTAGCAATCCGATCCGCGACCTCCGGCGGAACGATTCCGTCGCGCTGCGATAAATCGTCTCGCAAGATGTCAGCCGACGTCAGCACGTCAACAACGGCAACGGTATTGCCGCTTCTATCGCGGATCACCGCGTGGCAGGAGTTGCTGGAGGCCTCAGTTACCTCGAACTCGTGGTCGTCGTATCCACCGAAGCTGCAAGGTACAGCACCCCTCTGTTCGCCGAAGTGGAACACCCATGCCTTCAGCCCAAGGACCAGGTCACCATTTGCCTCGCTTGGATCAATTTCCACTGGTGCTTGTTGCCCAAGGTAACTCGGTGGCTTTCCGACATAATGAGTGAACTTGTATTCGCTGTTGTATTCACTTCTGAGCGTTGGTTCCGGATCGCTGGTCATGCCTATCTCCCCGATGACGGTGGCCGCATCGTTTGGTCACACCTTATCAATGACAAACTATCTTTACATCGCTGGCGTTAGCCGATTTAGCTTCGCTGACCACGATAGAAGCATTCTTAACGAAGTCAGTGATTCCCGGATTCAGTGCCGCGCTGTAGAGGCTGCCGAATGCCTTTAGGTCGATGCGCTGCAGCGCGCTTCCCTTAAAACTCGCTTGGCAGATTGGTGTTCCGGCAGTAGCGCCAGTGTTGGTCAATCGAAAGGTGACTAGAAGGATCGTATTGCCCAAAGGTGAAACGGAGATGGGGCCAACCTCGTACTTCGGTTTTCCACTGCGTTGTGATCGCGGCTGAGCATGCGTACTGCATGTCACCTTGATTTGCGTCTGATGGGTCTGCCCTGAGGGAACCTCAAAAGGGTAGCCAGGGACAATTTCAGTGTTGCCACTTTTTATTGACTTCATCGGCACGTTCTCGGTCGTCAGATTTGGCGCACTGATGACGCATGACGGTGTTCCCTGAGCCGAGCCGATGTTGTTGACCGTGAAGGTGACCAAGATGGTCGAGGCGTTTTCAGCGGAACTGCTGACGTTGCTCACCGAGTAGGACGCTGCGCTCGAACTACCGCAAGCCGACAGGACTACCCCACCCGCGGCGAACAACACTGCGAGGAGGAAGCATCGTCGAAATGCCATGTCAGTATCCTCTAACCTCAGTGTACTGCCCGCTCACCTCCGCTGGAAAGTCCGTCGTAGCAGGATTGCGAGTGACTTACAAGCGTGTAGCAAGCCTCCGGTCTCAGCGGATTTCCAGCCAGCGCGAACCAACCGGAGCGACCCGCTGCCCGTTTGCGTACCTTTTGCAAAGGGTGTTGTGTGCGGAAAAAAACGGGCGAGCGAAAGCGCAGGTCGCAGTGCTCGCGTACTGACGTAGCCTCAGGGCAGTCAGCCTGAGGCGGCCAGCGACATGACGGAAAAGTCTGAGTACGGCACCCGCATGAAAAAGCTGATCAACACGCTTTCCGACGTAGCGGCGCTTGAGGACAGCACGATTGGGAACTACGCCCGCGCAACAGCGCAGGCTGTTGGGGAACTGGCGCGGGTAGTTGATTGCCTCCGTGATGAAATTGGGCTGGTGACTAAAATCCTCGCGCAGCTCAGCGACGAGATCATTGAGCGTCGGCCCACTCCTTAATCTGCGAAGTGCAGCGTCACGCGCTTCTTCGTGGTCAGCGGCTACCGTTTTTATTCGCACACGTCCCCTTGCAAAGAAGGAGATCACACTTTGACAACGACTCTCGATTGTCACCTTGGCACTGGCAAGCCACTCGGTGAATGCCCTGTGTGCAGAGGGATCACCTGCGTTGTGACAGGCGAAGTCATCAACGGCCGATACTGGGACGAAACCGACCCGGACGAACTGTGGCATCTCATTGACGCAGTCGACGGAGAGCGGACGATCCTGGCAGAGATTCAGCGCAAGTGGTACCTGGGGACGCCGAAGCATTACGTGATTACTGGGCGCCCCGAGCAATACAAGACGTTGAGCGAGGCGAAGGGCGCGGCCGAGAGACCGACGAAATTGCCGAGCCGAGACCCAGGATAACGCTAGGCGGGGCGAACTCCTGGTGGCTAAGGCTATGGGACGATGGGCACGCGGAGACGGCGGGTTGCTCCAGGAGAAGGCAGCCTCGGCTCTGTCACCCGACAGCCGGGCTAGCCCGGTGAGTTATGCCGCCGGCAGCCACAACTCGCTGACGGCTAACTCGCGCTGACCGCGTGCGGAATTGTCGCGAGTCCCCTCTCCGACACAACAGTTAATCAGCCCCTTTACGGGTGGTTGCACGCAACGATGGTCCGTGCCAGGGCGCGAGGAACAGGTCGCGCGGCAACAAAGGGCACGGCCTGTCGGCTCCGGCGCGCGCGATCAGGCGTGCCGGACGATCCGCCGGTAAGCGCGGTGGGCAACCAATAGTCCGAGAACTGCGACGCACGCCGTCCAGACGACACCCAGCAGGAATCGGACTCCGCTGGCGATCTGGCTCACGGCCAAGAAAAGACCAGTGCGCGATGGCGTCCCTTGACTCGCCAGCATCTCCACGAGTTCGTCACGCGCCACAAGACTCACGCCGTTCTCCTCGGCCAGCTCGACCGCCGCGGGGCTGAACGCTGAGTTGGTGACGACCACAGCCTCGCTCGCCCCGTAGTGGGCCTTCGCCCCGACGACTTCGTAGACGGCCTCGATCCCGACGCTGTCGTCCCAGCGCTTTGCCTGGACGACGGTGCGCGTCCCGTCGCGTTCGAGGACGAGATCCGCGCCGAAGTCTCCGGTGGCGGGAGTCAAGGAAACCCGCCACCCGCCGGCGCGGAACGCATGGGCTAGACGCTCTTCGAACTCGGTTCCCTCCATCGAGTCGATTTCCTGGATACCCGACCTGCGTCTCCTTTCGGTTCTTGTAGCCCTCGGCACGCCGACCAGACCAAGTGCGGCAAGCACGAGGAGAAAAACGGCGGACTCAACGAGAACGTGGTGGTAGGCGCTCATCATCGGGGCGCGGGCCGCAAAGAGCTCCGCCGAGGCGACAAGCAAGAACAGGACGAGCGGGTAGTACCAAATCACCGCTGAGAAACCGTCGAAGAGCAGCCGGGCCGTTCTCATCGGGCCGAGCGTAAGAGCCCGCTGTGACACCCCGGCGCCAATTTGGGGCGAGTGAGGACGCTCGAACTGCCAACCCAAGAAGACTGGGTGCTGTTGGGGATTTCCCCGACAGACAAGCTTTCGACGGCGAAACACAAGTACCGCCAGGCTGCACGCGCTTGCCACCCGGATGTTCCCTCGGGTGACGCCGTGCGCTTCCGAGAGGCTTCTGACGCTTTCAGGCGCATATGGGCTGCCCTGGAATGGAGGGATGCTCACGGTCTCGCGAGCGCCGCGTCGATCGAGGATGAAGAAGCAGGGGAGTTCGACGAGGCGCTCGACCCGGACGTCGACGACTGGGGTGCCCAGGGTGGAACCGATGTCTATGCGACAACTCCATGGTTCGAGCGGTTTGTTCGGAAACTCGGGCGAGCAGCTTTCCTCAGCGGGCGATTTCCGGAGCGGGAGTGGTCAACGCTCGCTACGTTGGCCGCCAGCATGTGCCTTGCTCTCGTCGTTCACGCCGACGTCCACCCCGCATGGTTGGCGTATTCGTTGGCCTCGCTGGTTCTGGCCCTAGCCGCAGGACGCATCGTCAGCCTTCCGAGTCGGCTCGGTCTCTAGCGCGAGGAGCTGCTCGGCCGGTCCGCACCGTACCCTTCAATGGATTGACGCAAGAAGATGCTCATTGCTCCACCCGATCACACCCACGCGGCGGGATACTCGATCGTGTCGATGCATAGGTGGCCGGTCGCTGCGGGGCGTGCCGGGGAGCGACCGGAGCGTGGGACTTGGATACGGAGAATCGGGCAGTGGAGCGGTGGGTCAAGCGCGACTGGGCGATGTGGTTCGCCAGCGAGGGCGTCCCGATTGTCATGCTGCACGGGGTCACGGCCAACGGGCAATGCACGTGTGGCGCGGAGAACGACCGCAAGCACAAGGCCGGCAAGCACCCACTTCGCGGCTGGGGGCCGAGGAGGTCAACGACAGACATTGAGCGGATTGAAGAGGCGTTCCGGGTCTGCCCCGATGCCAACTACGGCTACCTGACGGCCAGCAAGGTTTGCGTGATCGATATCGACGCGGCTCTCGGTGGCTGGGACGCAATGGCCGAGCTCCAGGCCGAGCACGGACCCTTCGCCCCTTCGTTTCGCGTTCTCACCGGCGCGGTCGATTCGCAGGGTCGCCGGGGCGAGCACTGGTTGTTCGCCAATCCGGGTGATGTGGGGAACCCGAAGCTCGTGAGCGGCGGGGGGATCGACGTCAAGGGGGGCTACTACAACGAGCAAAGAGAACTCGTCAAGCCCGGCTATGTGGTGGGTCCGTACTCCCGTCACCAGTCAGGTCTGCTCTACGAGCCAGACGGAACATGGCGGGATCTCGATCACCTCGCTCCTCTCCCGAACTGGCTGCACGAGCGCCTGCGTGACGCACCAGCACTCGACGACGTCGATTCGTCTCCTGACGAAGAAGAGGGGAGCCGCCAAGCAGTGGCGGCACTGCCTCATTCTGTGCTCAGGCGTCTTGGCGAGGACTCGTCAACGCAGGGCGAACGGCGTTCGGGCCAGTTGTACTCACTCGTCGCAAAGTCAATGGAGGAGGGATGTACCCGCGCACTGGTTCGACGTGCGGCGTGGACTCACAGGCCGTCGCGCGAGAAGTTCGGTAACGACAAGGAGCGCTTCGACAAGGACGTGGAACGCATCATCGCGAAGGTCGCTCGCGCGCACGGGCACGCCGGAAAGATGTGTGCCGAGGTGGAGTGCCTGAACAGGAGAGCTCCCGAGCCGGACGCGAAGTTCGTCGAAACGATCGCAGAGATTCGGAGCTGGGTCGAGGCGAGCTGGTGGGGCGGAGCGGGCGGTGCTCGGCGAAAGTCGATCATGAGCCAGTTCCTGGAGGTCGCCGAGGGGAAGGTCTCGCTCCGCGTGCACATGGCAGAGCTGGACCTGTGCCGGGAGAATTCTGTGTGGGCACCAAAGACGATCCGGCGGGACTTGAAGAGGTTGGAAACCGGAGACGAACGACGACTCCGCGTCGTGCGGCGTGGCCGAGGCCGGAGAGCGACCCTTTACGAGCTTCTGCCTCCTCCTCGGTTAGTTGCTTCGCGAAATGTCCCAATACCAAAGCACGACAGATCCTCTCCCCGCGCTGTGGTTATGTATTGGGACTTTTCGCGAAAGAACGAGACTTACCGAGACCTGTTGTTCAGGGGTGGACTGGGACACAGCGGTTTCGCGATTCTCACAGATCTCGCCGCACGCCCGGACGCCACGACCGCTCTCCTGGCCGCTGAGACGGGTCTCTCTTACTCGGCAGCATGGACAAGTCTCGGTCGTCTCTTGAAGCACGGAATCATTGAGCGTTCGGGACGAGGAACGTCGAGGAATCCGTACGTCTGGACACTCGTTGAAGAACCAGCCCTTACTTACGCTCTCGACAAGGCCGCGAAAACACTGGGTGTCGAGGGCGAATCGGCGCGCCTCGCTGCGAAAATCGCCGACCAGCGCAGAGCATGGGCTGACTTGGCCGCGCGTAGGGAACGCGAGTACGCGCCGCATCCGGCGATCGAAGACGCCCTCCGCAACGCGATGCAGTGGGGTGTCGGGGAGGCGGGGGAGGAGAGCGCCTACTTCCGGCCGCAAACCACGGTGCGAGTTGTGGACCGAGTCACGGGCGAGGTACTGGGCACGGTCGTTGCGGCGTAGTTGGTCTATCGGGCGTCGTCACCCAGGTTGCGAGCGTTTCTCCTGCGGCGTCCGGGGGGAGGTTCCTCGCCGTCTCACCCCCTAGAGAACTCTCCAGGGGGTGCGCTGGTCATGCCGACCTTCTCCACGCGCGTCACCTAACCGCCTCTCGCGTTCGTCATTGCAACCCGAGTCGGTGTGTGATCAAGATGTCGTTTCGTCATACCGCCCGGACCTGCGATTCTGATGGTTTTCCACGCGACTTCGTAGATTCAACAGTGATGCGGGAAGACAACACCGACGAGGTGCCGACACGGGCAAATGCGGAACAATCCGTTCTAGCTCCTTATTACGCCGGCGACTGCGTGACGCTCTATCACGGTGATTGTCACCAGGTCATGTCACGCCTTTCCGCCGAGTCGATTGACGCAGTCGTCACCGACCCGCCCTATGACCTGACCTCGGGCAAAAAGGGAGGTAAGGGGGGCGGCTTTATGGGTCAGAAGTGGGACGCGACCGGCGTGGCGTTCGACCCGGAAACGTGGCGGGAGGTTCTACGCGTGCTCAAGCCCGGTGGTTACCTTATGGCTTTCGGCGCGCCGCGCACGTACCACCGGCTTGCCTGTGCCATAGAAGACGCAGGGTTCGAGATTAGAGACTGCCTGATGTGGCTACACGGGCAGGGATTTCCAAAATCGTTGGACGTGTCGAAGGCTATTGACAAAGCAGCGGGTGCAAAGCGTCGGGTCGTCGGGTCAGTCTGGACGAACACGGGAATGCAACACGGGAACTTTGGGGGCGGTACCAACGAACATGACTATGTTCCGGTGACGGCTCCTGCCACCCCCGAGGCGGAGGAATGGGCCGGGTGGGGGAGTGCACTCAAACCCGCCTGGGAGCCTATTGTGTTAGCACGCAAGCCGTTGTGCGGCACGGTCGCTACGAACGTACTGCGTCACCATACCGGCGCGCTACATATCGACGCGTGCCGAATTGCGGGCGAGCCAGTACCGATAAACAAATTGGAACGGTGGTCCGCTTTTGGTCAGGAAAAGCGACCCAAGTACGAGCAGCGAATCGACACATCTGGCCGTTGGCCCGCCAACGTCATTCTCGACGAAGAGGCCGCGGTGCTTCTCGACGAACAGTCGGGCATCACGACTTCAGGGGCCGCAGGACGAAAGGCTTCTAGCGGGTTCGTCCAGGGATATGAATCCGGGGATTATGACGTCCCCTACGGCGACACGGGTGGAGCGTCTCGCTTTTTCTACTGCGCCAAAGCAAGTCGAAAAGAGCGGGGCGAGGGTAACGACCACATGACGGTCAAACCCCTGAAGCTCATGCAGTGGCTCGTGAAACTCGTCTCCCCGCCGTCCTGCACGATTCTCGACCCATTTGCGGGCAGCGGCTCAACGCTCCTCGCGGCCATGTCCGAAGGGCAGAGAGCCATCGGCATCGAACAGGACGCGCATTACTGCGACATAACCGTGGGCCGGGTTGAGCGTGCCGAGCGTGACGCACGGAGCGCACGGGACGACGAGACGCAGGAGGAGTCCTGCGACACGAACGGCGTTATGACCCTCCAGGGCCTTCTTCGTCATCGTCGTGCCGCCTCGCCCGCGGTGTGCCCCGGTCCGTCCGGGCCGCCTCTGGTCTCTCCATTGGCACGGTGGAAGGGTCAACCCTCAGCAGTCCGGCCCGCGGAGGCGGCCTCGCCACGGCACATGTCGCCCTCTCGTCGGGTGCGCGCACCGCCGCCATGCAGACGCCGAGGCACTTCGTCTGACGGGTCCGGCTCACGGGAAACGGTCCTCTGCCGCTCGCGAGTTGAACAACAAGGGATAGAGGGCAAGAAGCCCAAGAAAGAGCCATGGTTGTCGCCTCTGGCGCTCGCTGGGACGGGCCTTGAGGCACGGAGAGCCTTGGAAAAGCCCACTGGGGGGATAGGAGCCCTGGACCGGTCCAGGGCTCCGCCGCCTTTCGCTGGCTCTCGGCTGGCACGCTCGGTCAGGCGGCCGGCCCTCTCCTCGGGTCCGCCAGGCCACGTGTCCCACGTCATGCGCGCCAGACGACCGACGCGACCGGGGCGTCACTCGCCCGGCGGTCGGGGCACCTCGCGCGAGACAGGCTGTCGCGCCTGTCACTGACTGTGGTGCGCTCATCCAAGACCTGGCCTGCCGTGGCAACCTTGAGCGGTGTGCATGGAACAATCTCGACCGCTGATGCGCTGCCGATCGGACGCTGGCTGCCTATCGTCTGGACCACGCGCTGGAGGATTGGCGATGAACGCATGTCGTGCACCGGTGCATCAATTTGGGCCGGGCTTCATCGCGCTCGCGCTCTCTCTTGTCGGGGCTGCCACGACGGTGCTTGTGGCATCGTCGCCGTCTGCATTCGGTGCTAGCACCTCGTGGACCGCGTATGTTGCGAACCTCACATCAAACAACACCGTCACTCCGATCACCGTCGCGACGAACACCGCAGGGACGCCGATCACGGTTGAGGCCAACCCCGACGGGATCGCGATCACCCCCGACGGCCAGGCCGCTTACGTTACGAACGCTGGCTCGGACACCGTCACCCCGATCAACCTTGCGACGGACACCGCCGGGACTCCGATCAACGTTGGAAGTGGGCCAGCTGGAATCGCGATCACACCAGACGGTACGACGGCTTACGTCGCAAACGTCGGGTCGGACAACGTCACCCCGATCGATCTCGCCACTGGTCTCGCTGAGACGCCGATCAACGTCGGCACCAGTCCGGAAGGGATCGCGATCACTCCTGACGGCCAGACCGCCCACGTCACCAACTACAACTCGAACACCGTCTCGCCTATCAACGTTGCGACGAACACCGCGGGAACACCTATCTATGTCGGGACCAATCCCTTTTGGATCGCGGTCGCTCCAAATGGCAGGGTTGCTTACGTCACGAATCAGGGCTCGAACACCGTCACGCCTATCAACGTTGCGACGAACAACCCTGGAACGCCGATCACAGTTGGCCCCAGTTCGACGACCAGTCCGGTAGGAATCGCAATCGCACCTAATGGAGCGACTGCTTACGTGGTGAACGCGGTTTCAGACACCGTTGTCCCGATCGACCTCGCAACCGATGCACTCGGGATGCCGATCGATGTTGGGACCAATCCCGTAAGCATTGCGATCACACCAGACGGCAACACGGCCTACGTCGCGAACTACGGCAACGGAAGCGGGACCACTGTCTCGCCGATCAACCTCACGGCGGGCATCGCGGGCACGCCGATCACCGTCGGGGGCGGGCCGCACGGGATCGCCATCACACCCGACCAGGCTCCGGTCGCTGCGTTCACTGTCACCGCCGAGTTTTCCGGTCAGTCGACGAGTTTCGATGCCTCGGCCTCGACGGTCGCGGTCGGCTCCATCACCTCCTACGCCTGGAACTTCGGCGATGGTGCCACCCAGACGACCACCGTGCCGACAACGACACACGTCTACTCCTCGGTCGGCACCTTCACGGCGAGCGTCACCGAGACTGACTCGGCGGGAACCTCGACGGGCGTCGTGTTCACCGGACAGACCGTCTCGAACGAGGGCAGCTCGTCTGCGAGCACAACCAGGAGCGTCACGATCTCCGCAGTGCCTCCGACGACGACCCTCCCTCCGACGACGACCCTCCCTCCGATGACGACCCTCCCTCCGACGGGGGAGCCGCACGTCGTCATCAAGTCGAGCAAGGTCGTCATCTCGGGGTCAACAGCGCCCGTCAATCTCAGCTGCAAGACGAAGACCTGCTCGGGGAGAGTCACGCTCGATCAGCCAGTCGTCGTCAAGGTGAAGAAGGACAAGACGACGGTCAACAAGATCGAGACGGTCGTCCTCGCGAGCGCGACCTACAAGCTTGCGCCGAATGGGCGCGCGACGATCAAGCTTCGCCTGAACGCGAAGGGGCTCCTCGTGTTAAAGCACGTCGGAAAGACACCGCTTCATGAGAAAGTCTCTGCCACCGTGAAGGGAGGCAGCAAAGTCACGAAGAGTGTGCTCGTGACCTAAGAGGCCCAATTCGTCGGTCGGCGAGATGCGGGGTAGTTCAATGAATGCTGTGGTTTTGATAACACGAGTGGACACAAGCGGATTACGAATCCGGGCGAGTGTGTCCCGTAAATCTCATCCGCACGTCGTCCGTGAACGTTCCGGCTCGCCGCCCCGCTGGTCGTTTCACCTCGATCCGGCCAGCGGTTTCGGCCGGCACCAGTGTGAGTCGCTTGAGATGCTTGTCGGGTAGGAACGGCGTTCGTACTAGCGCGACCTCGCTTGCCTGCTGGACGGTGAACCACCTCTCACCAAACGCGTGTTCCAACTCGGACAAGAGTGGCGCAGTGTCCACAGTCGGCTCGAACAGCACTTCCTGTCCGGTCTGAGTGCGAGCAACGTACCGCGTCCCTTCCAAAGGATCCACGGACCACATTGCTTCCTTCATTACCTGAAGGCCCTTGTCATGACCTGTCGCGAAGACCAAGCGGTAGTCGTTGCTGTCTCTCGTCCGGAGCTCGAAGGACCTCACGTGCTTAACTTGACCTTGATTCCCAAGCTGTCGCTCGAATAGGTCGATGAGGAAGGAGCGGCGTGCGTCTCCGTCAAGAGGTATCGCGTCGCGCCACTCCTCCGTCTCGAAGAGGGCCGTCAGTGCCGCGTCCTGGCCGCTACGACCGACAAAACGATGAATGTAGGAGAGAGGAAGGAAGAACAGGGCCTCTGAGCGAGGGAAGCTGAGGAAGCGTCCCGTCAGAGACATAGACGCCGCTGAGTAACCGAAAGGGTCAATGAACGCGAACGTCGGGACTAGCAGCTTCCCGCTACTGGTGATGTCATCGACGACATGACCGAAAGTCGTCTCGAACTCGCCTTCCTCGATGAACACCTGGACGTTTGACGGAAGGTCGAGCTGCTTAACCTCCGACCGGAGATGCGTCACTCGGTCTGGATTGTGTTCGACAAAGAGATACAGGAACTTCACCTCCCCAAGGCGGGGAAGTGCGGAGTGGGATTTGAGAGCGTCGAGCATGATCAGTGGTGAGCCAGGCTCACCGCCGGTGTAGCGGCCAGGCCCAGCGAATCCGTCGACCAAGAGCAATCGCCGGGTGGAGCCGTAAGCCCTCAATGCCTGGTGTCCCATTATGGGGATCCACCCGTCGAGGTACGAGCGCAGCACGCGGTGCTTTGCAAGTGTGTGGTCCTCGAGTGGCCATAGGACAGGCTCTGGCATCAGGATGTCAAGCTAGACGGAGGAGTTGACAGCAGCGCCGGGTGGAATCAACTGACCTTCAGAGTTGGCATCTCATCCCACATCTCGCCATCGAGAACCCTGCCACCGGCCTTCGGCGTCCTGCCTCCCCATTGTTTGAAGAAGAATGGGACGTCCGCGGCAACACATTGATCGCGGATTTCCGTTATCGACTCACAAGCGACCGGTCGCGCGCCTGGACCGGACTCGCCTCCGACGATTACCCAGTGAATGCCCTCCAGGTCAAGCTCTCCGACGGGACCGATCAGCGGCTCGATCGACAAGAACCTCGTCGAGGCAGGGACTCGCCTGAGGTGGTCAATCCGGAACTTGTAGGTAGCAGTCTCGACGCTTACTCCGATCCAGACGTTTCGGGGCCACGGGAGGTCCGATGAGATCTCCGCCAGACGCTTCGACCGCTTCGTCAGGAGCTGATAGGTGTGCCGAGGCGTCTCCGCCATCACCGCGAACACGCGCGCGATAAAGGCCGCCGACACGTTTGGGTGAAACAAATCACTCATTGAGTCGACGAAGATGAGTCGCGGCGTCGCCCAACGTCGAGGCAGGTCGAGAGACTCTTCATGGAGGGTCACGCCGAAACCCGGTCCAGAGGTGCGCGGGTCGCCATCGACCCGATACTTGGGGTTTCCCATCGCCTTGAGTCGCTTCGCCAGGGTCAGCGCATAACAGCGGTCGCAGCCGGGCGACGTCTGGTCACAACCAGTCGTGGGATTCCAAGTCGCCTGTGTCCACTCGATCGAACTGTGATCTGACACGCTCGTTCTCCTCCATTGCAAATCTACGCGCAGGCCGATCGCTTGACGCCATTTCCGCCGACGCTGCCAGCCTGAGAGTTCCTTCAACTCGCGGTCGCACTGAGTCGGCTGCTGGAAGCAGTCGAGCTGGCGCTGCTCAGTAACCGCCTCCGAAGTCTGTGAACACCTTGCGGATGTCCGTCTCGTTGGTGGCCTCGCCGAGCCGGGTCGCCACGTCGGGGTTTTTCAAGTCGAGGCTCACGAGCACGTCATCCTCGTTCTTGATGACCGCCGCGACACGCCTGAATGCCGGAGCGTGGTCTGCGGCGTACTTGGCCAAGCCAGTCCACTTCGGCCCCGTATCGCCTTCGTTGGGACGGTGCGGGTCGATGAGGTCGACGACGATCTCTCCGTCTACCTCGTGGAAGAACAAGAAGTCCGGGTACATCGTCCGTGCCGTTCCGGACTGCTCATAGGGGACACCGAGGGCACGGGGACCTCCGGACGGGTTCCGGTACCACGCGACGACCGAATCGGTTTTCGCTAGCTCGGCAGCCAGAACGTCAGCCTCCCACCCGGTGAAGGCCGCAGGGAACAGGTTCTTGCCGTTCGCGTAGACGTGCATGGGGTGGCGAGCGGTCTTGTCGGGTGCCGTGATTTGGCTTGGCATGATCATCGTGACCTGCTCCGGAGCTTTCGACTGCTGCCAGATGTTGTAGAAGAGAGACCTCCTGGCGTCAGGCAGCTGGCTGATTGCACTGTTGTGATGCGTGCGCCAGGTGTCGACGAGCGTCTTTGCAGCCGACTCCAGCGCGGGGGCCACCGAAGGGTCGTCGGCTAGTGCTGCGACCCTCACTTTGGCCTCGTCGGGGTCGATCTCTTTGTCACAGAGGGCATCCCAGTACCACTTCGCCGCAGCATCGCCGAGAATGCGCTTCGAACGACGGAACAGGTCGTCGATGTTCCGAACGTTCAGGAGGACGGATGCCGTCTCCTTTTCGACACTGCCCGACCACCAGTCGACGGTTTGGGTCTCGTACTCCAGCTTCTCGAAGTCTGCGATCTTCGCGGTCAGCGTCCCACCGAGCCGGGCCACCTCGCGTGCGAGGGTGTCTGTGATGTGTTTCCGGGCCGTGTCGATGGCATGCGGGTCGAGATCGGTGCCGACCAGAAGAGTCGCGAGGGCGTTCAGACGCGCGACGTCGTTGCGGTGATGTTTGCCAGGACGGGTGTAGGTAGGCAGCGAGTTCAAGCGCTCCCACACGTCCTTTGGCACCTTCTTGTTCCTGCCGCACGTGACCGAACCGATCTCAACCTTCGAGACGATGTTCTCCGACCGTAACCCGGCGCGCACCTGGTCAACTTGGGCCTCGTCGAAGTGCGGCAGGTAGAGCGCGACCGTGTTCAGGACGTCGTCGGTGGTGATGCGTCGCGCCAATGGGGTCCGCACCATGCGCCCGATGAGCTGGGCGATGTACGTGTAGTCCTGGGCGGAGCGGAAGGACAGCATCACCTCGGCGCGCGGACAGTCCCAGCCGGTGGTGAGGGCCTCCTTGAAGAGCACGACCCGAAGGTGCGGATCGTCCTGGATGTCTTGGGGGGCGATGTACCGAACACTCCGCGCTCCGAGGTTGAGGGTCGAGTGCTCCTGGAACGAGTGGCCGATCGCCTTGCCGTCGAGGATGTTCCAGGCGCTGGCAAGCGTGTCGAGCGTCGCCTTCAGCTCCGTATCAGGTGTCTTGGCCCTGACCTGGATTACGAGAGCTGGTGTGACGAGCGGCTCATCCTGCTCGGTGGCGTACTGACCCCACAGCTTGTCGAACATCTTCAAGTCCGTCACCGCCATCTCCAGGAGGGTCGAGTCCGCTGGCTGGCTGTCCATGGGGTGCTTGATCTGGATCTCGTCTTTGATAAGCCCCGAGGCGCGAACACCCTCGTCGTCGACAACCACGGGCTGGAGGGTCCGCTGCCCGGCCTTGGAGATCGCCTCCACGAACCGCTCGGGCGTGGCAGAGATGCCAAGCACGACAGGAACCGGAGGGAACGTGCCACCGGCACCGTCGATGAGCTGCGCCGTTATCGTCTTCGTCCCGCCCGGCCTCGGACTCGTGCCTCTGTGCGCCTCGTCGACGATGAGGAGGAAGTCCTCCCCGCGGGCCGCGATCGTGTTCCTGATCATCTCCCAGAGCGAGTACGTGCGCTTGTCGCCCGTCTTCATGTAGTTAGTCGCGCCACGTCCGAGCTGCTGGATGTGGACGAAGTACACCCTGCCGGGGTCGAAGGTCTTCTGATCGAGCGTCGGGTCCACGCTGACGAGCTGCCCCGGCGTGATGAGCGTCGACGCGATGAGCATCTTGCGTCTCGTCTGTTCGTTGAGACTGGGGTCGTCCGTCACCCACAGGATCGTCAGGCTGGGATTCGGCTCAGTGGTCTCGTCTCCGTAGAGCAGCTGTTCGATCACTGCCGTCGCAATGACCGTTTTGCCGGCTCCGGTCGGTGCCGACAGCGACACTGCCGTCAGTTTCCCCCCGCTCTTCTCGAACCGGGAGAAGCCGTCTTGCAGGGCCTCGGCCACATCTGCGGTCGCGTCAGTCTGTTCAGGCGTGAGCTGGAACTTCATTGCGCACCTCCGACGTTGATCTCGAAGTTGCGCAGGTAGTCCTCGTACAGCATCGACACGTCTGCTGTCGGCGGAAGCTCGGCGACGACCTGTTGGTACTGGGCGACGGAATCGGTGATCACGAAGATGTGGGTGATGTAGTCCCGGCCCCGGACGGCTTCAGCGAAGTCGTGCCAGTGGTTGATGTCGAACAGGACCGCGTACCGGGCGTTCTCCGGAGCGGCGAAGGGACGCTTCACCTTGGCGATCATGGGGCCGCTCGCGCCCGCTTTCAGCCACAGCAGCGGAGCGATCGCCTCGAATGCCTTTCCCCGAGACACTTCATTCCGGTCGAGGTAGGAGAGTTCCAGGAACTCGACGTTCTCCTCGAAGCCGTCCGCCATTGCAGACTCGTCGATGGACTTGTAGTCCCCGACGATTGCCTGACCCTCGGGCGTTGTGCCGGTGACTGCCGCAGTCACCCGAGGAAGGGTGACATGCTGGAAGATTCCAAGCGCCTCCCACTCCGGATCGCCTGGCGCACGTCCCTTTGCCCGAAGCACCTGCGCCTCGTTCTCAGACACCTCGTTATTCGTGACAAGAATGCACTGGCGGCAGCCGTCGTCCTGGAGATTGAGACGGAAAACGGCATGCGCCGTGGTCCCCGATCCACCAAAGAAATCTAGAACGATAGCGTCGGGTTTCTCCTTCACAAAGAATCTCAGAGCATCCTCAACGGCATACAACGACTTGGGAAACGGAAACTTCCGTCCTGGCAGTAGCTTGTTGAGCAGCCCCGCTCCTCCGACGCTTGCATCGTGAAGTGGTCTATTCCAAACGGTCCGCGGCGTTGACTCTGGTGACAACGCACTCTCGCTCACATCGAGAATGACTACGCCATTCTCATCCTTGCCGAGCGTTGCCACGGTCCCATCTTCGACGGCCTTTGCCTTCTTCGCTTTCATATATTGAATGCGCCATTGACCAGTCTTCTTGTTGTAGCGACCAACGCGCACGGTTCCCCGTGCCCGTGCCTTCTCCAACCCAGCCGGCGACAGTTGCCAGAACCCTTCGCTCCCATCGTCCTTGATGGGCCACACCGTTCTGAGTCCCGGCCGTTCTTTGACCGACGCTCGGGGAGTATCCAGTGGGAGCGGCTCACCGGACTCCACTATGCGATGCTTATCTTCGTCGATGAAGATCGGATAAAACTGCTTTGGACGTTGCGATCGGACGACCCCAATGCCTCGTCGAACCATGCCTTCCCACAGGTCTGATTCCGATAGGGCCGATGTCGGCACCTCACCATCGGCGGGAATCTCGGTGAGCATGTTGTCTCCCGTTCTAGCGAGCTGCGCCGAACCGATGAAGACAAAGAAGAGATATTCGTCAACCCTTGAGAACCCGTGGGTTCTTGAAGTACCACCAGGCTTGACGACAGATGTCACCATCTGAATGTTCACACTCGCGAAGATCTCTTCTAGCAAGAGGCCAAGTCTCAGGTATTCCTTCTCGTCAATCGCGACGATCAGCATTGAATCGGCAGGGTTCAGAAGCCGCTTGGCCAACAGAAGCCGGCGCTCCATGAAGGCCAGCCACTTGGAGTGCCGGTACGCGTCTTCGGTGTCGACGTAGTCGTTGTTGTACTTCCAGTCCCTCGCCCCCGAGTTGTACGGGGGGTCGATGTAGATGCAGTCGACCTTCCCCTCGTATGCGTAGAGCAGGGTCTCCAGAACGTGGAAGTTCTCACCGTTGATCACGGCATGGAAGGGCTTGTCGCCACCCTGCTCGACTGCGCCGACACGTGCGAGTCCGGGGTAGATGGGCTCGCCGAACCTTCGGACGACGACCAGCTCTTCCAGCGGGCGGGCGGACTCTTGGCCCTCGGGGTCGAGGAGGTCGGCCTTGCCGTCCCTGACCTGGCGGACAAGCCAGGTGGCGTCCGAGGTCCCGGACCGCTCCTGGACCGTCACCCCTCGTTTCACGGGGTAGGAGTACAGGCGGACGTTCTCCGGGATATGGCGCTCGAACACGAGGCCGAAGTCCTTGGTGTCCCGCAGCCGCTCTACCTCTGAGGCGAGCGCAGCCCGAAGTCTCTGGTCCTGGACGCGAGCTAACAGGCCGTCAAGGACGTTCGTCACAGGGGCCACCCGGCCCGGCAGCACCTCTCGACGACCATCTCAGAAGTATGGCGCGGGAGGAGGGATCTGTGACACAACGGGGACAATGGCACGAGGGTGTGCCGCTGTTCGGGCGTCAGCCGAAAGCGTCGTCCTCGTCGACGGGCCAGACCATCGTCGGATCGACGGTGCGGGCGAGACGGTTGTACGCCCTCCACGCGCCGGTTAGCGAGTCCCTCGCGGCTTCGTTGTCGTCGCGGACGCGGTCGTCGAATTCGACGAGCCGAGCGTTGAGCGACCGCCGTGCTCTCCGGGGTACGTGGCCCAGCGCTGACTCAGCAGCGGACTACCCAGTTGGAATCTCCGGCACTTCGAGCTAATCAAAGTGTTCGAGGACCTGGCGGTTGAAGACGGTGGTGCAGCTCTCGCTCGGCTGCGAGTAGGCGTGCACTCGCCCGAGGCCGGGTTGTGATCCATGCCAGGGGCGTCAGGTGAACCGCATTCACCGGAGTCGTCTAGCTTCGCTCTTACCGCGAGTGAGTTCCCTCATCCTTCCAGAAGCCCGTCACAGCCCCTGTGCGCCCCGCTGAGCGCCGATCTGCCGAGGGGTGGGGGGATTTTCCCCCTCCGGATCGCCAGAACAATTCCTCTAGGGCAGCGCCAGGGCAGCTCCGATTGGTCACTCATGCCTTACCCTGCGAACGCACGCTTACGTAGATTTCCTGTTCAGAGGGTATCTCTTCCGGTCTACCTGCGAATACCTGCGACTACCCGAACTTGGTTCCGCACTTTCAAGGCGGAAACACGGGTTCGAATCCCGTTGGGGGTGCCAAGCGAACTTGACTCCTTCGAGCGGACCGTGATCACAACGATCTCGTGAGCAGCTCGACAATCCCGACGACGCGTCTCGGCTAACCGTCAACGTCTTCGCGGCCATCCCGGGCGATCGTCTTTCGGCGTACGATACGCGACAGCGATCGGAAGTCAAGTGGGGCGGCCTGCTTACGATTGCCAGCCCACCATGACCGTCCGGTCACGATCTCGTCGATATCGACCGGCGGGGGTGAAGAGCGTGTTCGGTCTCGTCGTCGCCGCTTCCGTGCTCGCGGCCCTTGGGTGCGTCACACGGGTCGCGATCGTGGCATCCGGGAACGCCCGCTCGCGCTTGGGTCGTAGCACCGGGCCGCGGCGAGAGCGAATTCGCTCGGCACCGGCCTTCGGGCGGATGCGCCGGACGGCTGTACCCGTCATGGTCTCGGTGGCGGCTCTGTCCGCGTCCGTCACCGCTGCCGGTCGCTGCATGACTCCGTCGGTCGCTGCGGCGTCGGCATCGCCGATCGCGTACGTCGTGGATTCGGACGCCGCTGCCGTCACACCGATTGATCTCGCGAGCAACGCGCCCGGGCGGGCGATCCCGGTCGGGAGGTACCCGGACGCGATCGCGATCACCCCGGACGGCAGCACGGCCTACGTCGCCAACGGCATCAGCGACACCGTGACGCCCATCGACCTTTCGACGGAGACTCCGGGAAAGGCGATACGGGTCGGGGTCAGCCCGGTCGCGATGGCGATCGCGCCGGACGGGAAGACCGCCTATGTCGTGAACGAAGCCGACGACACCGTCACGCCGATCAATCTCGAGACGGACCGTCCCGGCAAGGCCATCGCGGTCGGGCTGTATCCCGATGCGATCGCGATCGCCCCGGACGGGAAGACCGCCTACGTGGCGAACTCCGATGCCAACACCGTCACTCCCGTCAATCTCGTGACGAACCGTCCAGGGAAGGCGATCCGAGGCGGGGCCGATCCCGCCGGAATCGCGATCGCCCCAGACGGGAACACCGCCTACGTGGCGGACTCCTCCACCGCGACCGTCACTCCTGTCAACCTCACGACGGACACGCCCGGGAAGGCGATCCGAGTCAGGTCGGGTCCGGTCGCGATCGCGATCACCCCGGACGGCACGACCGCCTTGGTCGCGAACTCCGCATCCGGCAGCGTCACACCGATCGACCTCGCGACGCTAAGACCGGGCAAGCCGATCCCTGTCAGGTCGGGTCCGGTCGCGATCGCGATCACCCCAGACGGCACGACCGCCTACGTCGCCGGAACAGTCAGCAACACGGTCACACTCATCAACATCACGACAAATACCAGGGAAAGGACGATCCGGGCAGGGGCGCGTCCCGCAGCGATCGCTCTTGTAGGGTAGGGCGCCTGCCGCGCCCCGCCCGCCCGGGAAGCGGACGAATCCAGGCCTACGCTGCGCCGAATTCCCTGCTCGCACTTTGGCGTAGGATCAGCGGGCGTTCCCGCACGCCATTGGCGTACCGCCAACGTGATCCGAGGAGCGGCGAACGAGGACCTGTGGTGCAGCCTGGAGTGCACGCTGGCCTGTCAAGCCGGAGGTCGCGGGTTCAAATCCCGTCAGGTCCGCCAAGCGGTCGCGAAAATGTCCAGATTTTCCCCGGGGTGGCGCGCGTCAGGCACAATGGTCGAGTCGGCCGCGGCCGGCTTGGTCGAGTAGCTCAGTTGGCAGAGCGCGCGCCTGAAAAGCGCGAGGTCACCGG
>Ga0326727_10007564_pt1 | contig 28571 bp, 27 predicted proteins | sample MB2enrmetagenome_FD_207643 | JGI IMG/M metagenome (GOLD analysis project Ga0326727, IMG submission 207643) | Lab enriched peat soil microbial communities from McLean, Ithaca, NY, United States - MB29MY | ecosystem: Environmental > Terrestrial > Soil > Wetlands > Peat | place: USA: New York... | reverse complement strand
AGGGCGGAGTCTCAAGCGAACCGCTCTCTCTCTCTGGATTCGCAGAATGGCCAGTGCGAGCGTCACGCGAGCGGCTGCTCCATGCAATGGCGGAGAGGGAGGGATTCTCATCCGCTCCATATCGCAAGTCACGCGAATCAAATGATTTAGAGAATAATTCCTTTATTTTCTTTCTTTTAAGCGAAGTCTCCATATTCTTTCCAGTCTCGCTCGTGCTTTCCAGTGCTTCCGAGAAACAGACACCAAATAGACACCAAATGGCCTCAAAGCGCATTCGAATCCGCATTTCTCCTCCTACTTGCGCTTCGGATTCTGGACTTCCGAGCTATGTTCCGCAACTCACCTGAGGACATCCGCCTTCACGAACCGGAGGTCCGACTGGATGCGAACATACGGGATCAATCCGCGCTGGACGTAGTTGTAGATCGTCTTCACATCGCTAGTTAACGAAGAGTAATCGACGATTGGACGACAACCAACCGGAACTCGAAATGCCAGTCCGCATCGGGCGTGGAATCGCGCGTTGGCCCGATAGCGAAAACCGACGACCGAGACGAAGCCTCATGGCAGAGCCTCACCGACTTGCCGGTACTGATTCAGTCCCCCACACCTTTCGCGAGCATTACATCGTTCGCCCTGTGACACTCGCCATACTTCCTGTTCAAGCCACACCAACAACGTTGCATCGGTTTGATCTGCCTCACATGCTCGGCAGGTGTTATAGCTCTGGCTGTCTTCCCCGGCCAGTAGCCAGACCAATAGTCAACCACTCGGACGCGACCCGTCGGCAGTTGCACCCAATGCGCCACCGGTGCCTGCTCAACAATAAACTCCTCTGGGCAGGGCTGATAGAGCACGCTCGTCACGCCTCCCGACCAGCGACACAGCCGTCGAGTGCGGAGCCAGATCAGATGCTTGGCGAGATACTGCGCAAGCTGGTCGAGAAACTGGGTGTTCAAGTCCGTCTCTTCGTCGAACTTCAGTTCCGCGCTTGAGAATACGCATAAGCCAGGAAGCTCTTTACCCTCGTACAAAATCATTTGATCCGCACGCGGGTGGGGGTGGATCATAGTGTCTGCATAAAAGGGCTGGAAGCGCGGATTCAGCAGGTATGCGCGCGGCACCGCGGCATCCTTCTGAGTACAGACCAAGACATCGCACGTGGTATTCATTCCAATCAGGAGTGGGTGCGCCCAGTGCTGGCCCATCGACGCTCCTGGACGGATCGAGCCTGCCGACACCCACAGTGTGCGCTCCGCTTCCATATCGCACAAGATGGAACGCGCGGCCATATCGCTGGAGAATGGTTGAACTATCCCCCTCCAGGCAGAAACCGTCACCCCATCAGCGGGCGGCGTCACCTCAACAAACTGAGGATAGTCAGGTGTGAGCATAACTTCTTGCTCTAGCGCCGACGTGCTCTACCTACAGCATGGCCGCGCTGGACCGGAACCGGACGATACGGCGGCGTCGGGATCGGAGCAGGGATTGGCATGTGATGGCAAATAGGCAGTTGTCCCAAGTTGTCCGTCTTTACGCCGTCACGATGCGTCTCCAAGAAGTGTCGGCCGCCGTGATGAGCGACCCTCACGCTTGCATGATGACCACTGGCGTCGCGAACCACAAAAGTCTCGGCTCCGGTATTGATTGCGTTAATTGCCTCGGCTTCGGTGTAATGCTTCTGCGTCCCTGCGACACCATCGGTGCCTCCAACTACCGCAATGCTCCCGTTCGGAGCATGCTTGATGCAATTCAGATAGATCATTTGTTGTCCTTTCAATCCCCTGATGCGTGCCATATACTGACTTGCAACGCTGGGCACATCCGACGACAGCATTGCTGTTTTGCCCATCACTGCTAAAGCGGGCGAGCAAACGATTTTTCGCCACTCGTCGGCGAAAAAGTTTCGGGTCGCCCGCTTTGTAGGTAGGGACCAACGATTGACCGACCCCCAGATCCAATCCGTGGACTACAACCGGCTTCTTGGCAGGCTGGTCGTCCGCGCGTGCATTTTCATGAAGATATCCAGCTACGCTGCAGATTCCTTCGTTGTCGAGGGCGTAGGCAAATCAGCCGCGGACTTCGCTATGGACACCTTGATCCTCTATCTGAATGAGCAACTTCCTTGCTCTGGCGATGAAGGCGCACTCTTCGCCTGCCTCAGCCTAGTCATGGAGCGGGACATTCTGGATGCCCGTCGTTCCTCCACTGCCAAAACGACTACGAAAGTAGCCCCGCTATCGGGATCAACTTCTGAGGATGGGGAACGACAGATTGGCCTCGATGACTTCGCTCATCGGGACGTCATAGATGGGTTTGTTGAAGCCGCTGAAATCAAGGCTCACTTTTACGAGCTTCTCGAGAAGCCGGAGCCCGAGTTGTATGAAATCGTCTACGCGGTCTTCGAAGAGAACGCTTTGACACCTCGGGACATCGCGAGGGTGATCGGGACAACGCCCGCCGACGTGCAAAACAGGAAGAAGCGCCTCAGAACGTTTATCGCTAAGCACAACCTCATGAAGATACCGATGAAAGCATCCGTATGAAGAAACTCCGAAACATTTCGGCTCAGGAGCAAGAGTTCCTGAACAAACTTGACGCCCTCATTGGGGGTCCCGACGAGTCCACCGCCGACCTGACTTCTGAGCTGGAGCAGGTAGGTATCGATCCGGAAGAACTCCGTCAAGCTGCCTCCCAACGAATCCGTAGCTTTGCCAGTGAAAAATACCTCACAAGGGGGCTGAACCCTCCGCCGCGTATGCGTGATGCCATGAAACAGATGCGACCGCCAACGCCGGAGGAGGAAAAGGCTGCGCAGTCGAAGCGGGCTAGCACGCGCGTAGAGGAGTTTTTGGAATCGCTGAAGCGGGCGGGAAGCGCGATCGCCACACCTGGCACGCTCGCTCCTGCGTACCGGAACAAGCAGAAGGAAACGCCTCAGGGAGATAAGGACCTATTGAGCGAGCAGCAGGAGGATCTGGACTCGGAGGTCGACGAGTAGGCCTATGACGGAAGAGGCAATGATCGCCGCTGCTCTGCGAGAGCGGCTTCAGCTACCCCCAAAAGTAGATCTTGATCAATTGGCCAGGGATTTGAATCTCTCCATTGTTGAGGTCGAATCTCAGTCCTTCGAAGGGGCTCTTCTACGCAGTTCCAGAAAGTCGTCTGGGCGCATTCTGGTTCGACGCGGGATACGTGAGGTTGAACGAAAGCGATTCACGATCGCGCACGAAATTGGCCACTACGTCATGCACGGCGTCCAACAGGTTCCTTGTTCCTCACGTGTGATTGAGGGTTGGAAGGCTAGCCAGCCCAAACCTGAGCGAGAAGCGGACACTTTTGCCTCTGAACTCTTGCTACCAAGCGCAGACGTGACAAAGCGTGTGAATAACCGCTGGCCTTCTATGCAGGTCATCAGTGATATCGCTGGACATTTTGGCTCTAGCATGACTGCAGCGGCGCGCAAGTTTTGCGACGTGGCGCCGCAAGCCTGCGCCGTTGTCTGGAGCAGCGAACGTAAGATTCGATGGTTTCACCCTTCACCAACCTTTATTTACTTCATCGATGTGGAGATCAACCTCGGATTCGATTCTTATGCATTCAAGGCGTTCGAGGGGATGGCACTTCCGGACGATATGCAGGAAGTTCCCGCCGAAGATTGGATCAAGAGTAGCTGGCTTCGGCATGATGCCGCTGTTTCGGAGCAGTCGCTTCACATGCCCTTCTATGACGGCTGTCTTTCGCTCATTTGGGTGCGTCGGTCAATTGAGAATCGCCCTACTGTGGAAGACGAGCTCCTACCCGAGCTTGACCCAGAGGGATTCACCTTGCAGCGCAAACGTTGGCCCAGATGATATTTTCAGTAATGGGTAACGCGCCTGTCATCAGGAATGATTCTGGATTGACGCTAAATCGCCGAGTATGAATTCGAGCGCGGCAACTTAAGAAACGCGCATTGGCCTGTTCTCGTCAACCCAGGATCATGCACCCTGACGGCGGAGCAGTACATTCGCTTGGAGTGAATTCAGCAACTGAGTTCGCCAAGTCGTGACGTGGGAGAGCGGGTTCCTCTCAACGAATGACCAGCAAATTTCCATCAAGGGCGCGGATTCAAGGCGAACTCGGAGTTCGAGAAGGAACCCTATTCGGAATCGGAACCTCTTCGATCATTTCAATGATCTGCGGGTAATTTGGGTCATCATTGAACCGTACTCGGTAACCATGCTGACGATGCAATTCTCCCGCAAGTGCCGGAGTCGCCAAAGCGTAACAACTTGCTGTGTAGCTACTCGTGTCTTCAGAAAACACATCGAATCGTACCTTCTCTTCTGTCTTCTTGATGGGGGTCTTGCGATAGGGTCGAATCACCGCAACCTGACCACAAGCAGCAAATCGTGTTGCCGCACCGGCAAAAAGCGAGCGAGCAACTGAGCCGGGTCTGTAGCCCCGGTCAATGTCAGTGCCCCCACGTTTTGCAGCAGCTTTTGCGGCTTTGTCGATTTGTTTCAAGACAGGCGTTTTCTTTCCGGGCGTCCATTCGAAATGCAGAACCGTTCCGACGCTCTTGTAGGCAGAGAGAAACTCCTTCCAAAGATTCGAATTCTCGACAGGCTCTCCGTGTCGATTTCGCCAACCGTTTTTCCGCCATCCCTGTACGCGAGGAATGTTGTCCTTCACGTATTGGGAATCTGTGATGATCTGCACCCACGAGACATCAGGCCAAGGTGAATTTAAACGAACCCATTTGAGCGCACGGATGCACGCAAGCAGTTCCATTCGATTGTTGCTGCTTTCTGAGCAGCTAAAATCAAGGATTTGTTCATCTTCTCGATCAAGATGTTCCGGATATTGCACTATGGCCGCACAGCCAGAGTTGCCGCCCGGATTACCGTAGCAAGCGCCATCCGTATAGATGTGAATTGCGCGGGGGTCGAGTTGCATCCTACTGAATACTCTACGGCGTTTATGGTCCTATAGTCCTCACGTGGCCGGTGGCTGGATTCGCTGGAACCGGCATTCAAATGATCCACTCTCCGCCTATCGGCGCTTCTGACCTTGAACTTCCGAGCGATGTTCGGCAACCCACGCGAGGACATCAGATTTTACGAACCTGAGGTTCGACTGGATGCGCACATAAGGAATCAATCCGCGCTGCACGTAGTTGTAGATCGTCTTCACGTCGATCCGCAGCAGCGCCTCAACTTCCTTTGCCGTCAGCAATTCCTTGGATTCCGTGGCGGGAGCATCGGCAACTACGTGCCGCGACTCAAGGACCGATACCGATGCGAAAACCTGTTCCGGCAGAACAAAACGGACCTTCTTCATTTGGCTCGCGGGAAGGACGGAAGCAGCACGCGCCCGCACGCGGCCCAACGTTTCCTTGTCCGGGGCAACGAGAAACACGTGCGGAAATCCGGCCGCAAGGCACTTCTGCGCATTTTGGAGTTCATGGTCCGGAGACGTCGTGACGGAAATTTCGCACGCGATCGGTTCCGCACCACGCCGTTCGAGTACGAGGTCTACGATGCCCAGACCATCGAGTACCGGCTTTTCGAGAGTCACCGTATAGCCGCGATCTTCCGCCCAGCGCCGGATGAGGTCTTGGAGATATTTATGCTGCGGTCCGCCCCGGCCTGGTGTCGTGGAAGCTTGAGGCGCTGCGGGAGTCGCGGTCACCGCCTCTTGAGGAACCGGAACGGATGAAGGTTCTTTTCGCGGTTTCTCGCGCGATGCGACGCGGTGCTCAACGGTTTGCGATGAAGCTTCTCCCCGGTTGAGCGCCGCTTCGACGGTCTCGCGAGGGATTGCGTACCGCTCACGCGAGAGCGCGATGATCCGCTCACGGCATTCCTCAGCCGCCGCTGGTTCGACGTGTGCGAGCGGAAAGGTCTTCAGATTGAAATCGAACTCAGTACGTTCCACGCGGCAGATGGCTTCGCCCACTTGAAGGTTCTGGAGGTCCCTGGCCTCGAAATACGAGAACCCATCCGCCAGCCGTTTGGCATCGAAGTCACCCAACCGGAAGCAGACCCGCGTGTAAGGGTTCGCAATCACCGCGCTCGCCACATCCGCATCGCGGCTCACCAGTTGCTGGAGTTCCTGGTGAGCGAGGATGAGACCCAAGCGATATTTACGGGCACCCGAGAGAATCGCAGCCATCGAGGGCGTCACGAAATTGTGGAACTCATCTATATATAAGTAGAAGTTGCGGCGCAGGGCGGCGGCGGTTTGTTGCCGACTCATGGCAAGCTGTTGGAATTTCGAGACGAGAAGCGTGCCCAAGAGATAGGCGTTCTCTTCGCCGATGGCCCCTTGGGAGAGCTTGGAGAGGAATATCTTCCTCTCGTTCATGATCGCGCCGAGATCGAAGCTGTTTTTTTTCTGGGCCACCATGTACCGGATGAGCTTGGGCCGAAGGAATGTGTCGAGACGCGTCAGGATCGGTCCCTGTGGTTTTGCGATGAGAATGGGGAAAGTCTTTTCCCAGTAGTAGACGATCTCCGGGTCCTGGACTGTTTTCAGGTGCTTCGCCCGGTAGGCGGCGTCCACGAGGAAGTGTCGGAGGTCCACCAAGCTCCCGCCCTCCGTACTCTCAAGGAAGGCAAGCACGGCATTCCCGAGGACCGAAGTCATCTGGTCGCCCCAGCTCGTCGAGAGCCTGCGGAAGACGGCGACCAAATCTGAACCGAGGAGATTTTTTTCGACCTCCGAATGTGCTTGGAGGACGTTGAAGCCCACCGGATACGCCTCGTCCGACGGGTCGAAGAGCACGACATCGCCATGTCGCCTCTCCGGAATGCGGCCGAGAATCTCGTCGATCAGATCGCCGTGGGGATCGAGCACCGCAAGACCCTCGCCACGTTCGATGTCCTGCAGGATGAGATTAAGAAGCAGGGTCGATTTGCCGGTGCCGGAAGCGCCTATCAAATAGCAGTGCTGCGACCGCTGTTCGGCGCTCAACGTTACCGGCGTAGTCTTGCCCGCATGAGAATTATCCCCGAGGATAAAGGGATGACCTTGGACGATTTTGGGAGCGGCCTTGGTCCGGGCATCTTCGCGCTTAAGTTGCGGGACGCGGACGCTTGCGGATGGCAGATGCGCGAGAGATACGAGTTCATCGGCATTGAGGAGCATCCCGGAACGGTGCGTTGTCCTCGCGCACACGTCGTCCACATGATCTACGTCGTCGTATCCATCATTCGCGAGCGCGATGAGTTCGTTGCTTGTGGGATTGGCGAATTGCGTGAGCGCACCGCCAAGGGCTCTCGCGATTTCCCAGGCTCGCGCCTTGGTATCGGCTTGCGCCGCGATGCGGAGGACCACGGCGTAAAGCGGTTGCGCGACTTTCTCTCGGGTTTGGGCAACCATCTCTGGCGCATCGGGGAAAAACGACTTCCCATCCGAGCCCGTTACGGCGCGCACCATGCTCTCGGCCCACGGAGCGCGGGTGGCCTGGAAGAGCACCTGCAAGAGACCAAGTTCCCCAGTGCGGAGCCCTGCAAGCGCGCCGACGATCCCGATGAGCGGATCGACCTCGAAGCCGCGTACGGTCCGGAGTGGCACCATGCATTCCCGCGAAAGCCCAAAGTCGATGATGACGGACGGCTTCTGATGGTCCCAATGTGCCGCGAGAAACCCCTCACGCTCGGCGACCGACGATTCTGGGAAATGTGCCGCGAGTTGTTGAGTGAGTTGTCCCCGGTCATGCTCCGCACACGCAAACTGCGTGACGATGGCATTCTGAATCCCCACGACCTCGAACGCGACGGGACGCGATGCATAGGTAAGACTTGTGAGCAACCGCTCGGCCGTCTCCTTTACTACTTTCGTTCCCGCAGGCAGCGCGACCTGGAATTCCACGGGTGCGCCTTCCGCGAAGAGGGGCTCGGGATCGGGATCGGGTTCTTCCTCGATGGGCGCAGGCTGGGGGAGAGCAGAGCTTCGCCCGAAAATGCCGTCCACGAATGAACTGAGGGCGGTGGGCCTGCGAGCATCGTCCACCGCCGGTCCGGTGTCCACGTAATGAAAAAGAAACGGACGGAACGGGGGTTCAAGTTCGACCGGGTAGCTCCAAAGCTGCCAGCCCCGTCCGCGCCGTTCCCACTTGTAGAATTGCGCAGCGAGACGCTCCTCCAGCGTGAGCGGAGGCGTGGGGCCGAGGGGAGCGTTTTCTTCCTCTTCGGGCATGGATCATCTTACCGCTGATAGAACTCACGCATGATCGGTTTTCGCTCAAGCTCTGTCAAAGGACGCGCACCCTTTGAGGACAAGAGTTGTTCCACCACTTCGAGCACCGCCGTGTGCACCACGGATTGAAACATGAGTGTTGTATCGACTTTGTAGTAGGTGGACGGCTTGAAGAATTTCTCGTAGAGGGCACCGAAAAACGGGATCGCCAAGACGACATCTTCCGCGTCGGCTCCCAATTGCCCCTCCCGCAAAAGATAGCCGAGCAGGAACGTCACGCCCACGATGACCAAGGGACCCACGAAGATGCCCGCGATGCCGAATTGCGATACGCATACTCCAAAGATCCCAAGCCCGGCGATGAGAATGAGGACCGCCCACAAGAGTGCGTGCATCGGCGGAAGCTCGGCGAGCCACCATGAGAAGAAGAAGCCGGTGCCAAACGGTGCCGCGCAGAGGTCGAAAGCGAGTTTTCCGCGCTTGATCCGGAGGTATTCCCGCCGAGCGGTGAGCACCCCGCCTTCCCGCCAGTCGATTCGCGAGACCGAGTAGTCGGGAATCTGCCTGGGTTGGAGCGCGGCCGCTACGGCGGCGTAAAACTCCATGCTGGAAGTTTGGAAGTTTTCGATAGGGTGATGCCAGTGAGAAATGACGTTCGCGTCTTTACCTAGTTTTGCCATGAATCACCTCTTTTGCTGATTCGCGCGCTAGATTGGGAACGGGAGAAATCTGCGGATCATGTTACCACCGAGGATGCTTTCAATTCTGTTATTTAGCGTGGATTGGCTCAGTGCGACAATTTCGAGGCACATGGTTCGGGGTCAAGAGGTCGAAGGTCGAATCCTTCCACACTGGCCATCGTTAAACCGGAGTGCTTTCCGTTCAAAACAGAAGAACGGTAAACGCGGGACGCATTCGCCGATTCTTCTCGACAAACGGATCGCGAATCCTGCACCATGTGCGGGAACATGTAAAACTCATATCCCGGTTTGAATCTCAAACAAATTCCTACGCTCGTGATTGATGACGAAGGCGATCAAGCGAGTTTAGATACGATGGCCGCAAAGAAACGAACAGGGGATGCAGGTCCGAATGAGTTCAGTACAACTTACGACCGCATCCTCCAACTCCGGGCCGTGCTTCCGCACCATTCATATTTGCAATACACCGCAACTCCTCAAGCAAATCTCTTATTAGCCCAAGCGGACATATTGAATGCAAGTTTCGCCGAGTTAGTCACTCCGGGCGCAACCTATACAGGTGGAAAGGAATTCTTCCAGGAGTCCAAAGGTCTAACTGAGGTTATACCCCCTGAAGAGGTTCCCTCAAAGAACAATGTGATAACCGCGCCTCCTAAATCATTGTTATCAGCGCTTCGTTATTTTCTTTTGGTAGCGGCGCATCATGCTGTCACGCGCGTGCGCGGAAAAGATCGAAATCGTTCCATGATGATTCATCCATCGGCATTGACTGACTCGCATAAACAGTACAAGGCGTGGATAGATCGGGCACTAAGGTCCCTCATGGATTATGTCGAAAAGCAATTAGCGAAAGACAAGAATGATGTGGTGAAGAAATTTCAATCTGAGTATGATGCGCTTAAAAGAACATTTCCAAATATCAGGCCACTTGATGAATTACTTGCGGCGATGGTCGATGAAGTATTCACTGATATCAATACCGTCTTAGTCAATGGAACTAAGGACGCCGAGAAAAATATCAAATGGAAGCAGACTCGCTATTGGATACTCGTCGGTGGCGCAAAGTTAGATCGTGGATATACGGTGAAGGGTCTGTGTGTCACTTATATGCCCAGACCACTCGGCGGATCGGGCGCTGCGGATACCTTGCAGCAGAGAGCGCGCTTTTTTGGATACAAGCGCGATTATCTTGGACTTTGCCGTGTATTCCTGCAACAAGATGTAAGAGACGCATTCGCAGAGTATGTTGAACATGAAGAATTTGTGCGGAGCGCCCTAGAAGCGTCGCGGGGAAAATCGCTCAGCGAGTGGCGTCGTGATTTCGTTCTTACGGCAATGCTCAAACCAACGAGGCCGAGCGTCGTCGGGCTTGGTGTAAGAAGAGTGTTTGTGGAGAAGTGGATTGTTCCCGGCGTTCTTCAGCGGGACGAACGTGCGGCGGAGTGCAATCGAACTTTACTAACCACCGTTGAGAAGTCATGGAAGGCTCGCTATGGCCCATCGATCAACGCGGCAGAGTTGCCGCAGTTTTCAGTAAAAGCTTCGCTTCCGCATTACGTTATCAACGATGTTCCACTCCGGGCCGTGCTTGAAGACTTTCTATTAAAAGTTCAAGTTAAAGATCCAAAAGACGCGGAAGATCACAGTGCAGCACTTATCGCTCTTGGGGCCTTGCTATCGCAAAACCAATCGGCCACGATACAGGTCTTTCTTATGAATAACCTTGATCCCGGATACCGAACCAGGGATGCTGGTCGAGGCTTCAAGGCGCAAAACCCGTTCGCTCCCATCAACAACTATTTCAGCCAAAGTGCGAACGCATTGAATGATCGTAGTTTCATTTCCGACACCAACGTCACTCTTCACCTACGCAGATTCGACCTAGGAACACAAACCCGTGAGGCGAGTAAGGCCGACATCAAAAACGTGACGTGGTTTGCGCTTCACGTCCCCGACGCTCTCAAAACGAGTTTGATCGTCGAGGAAAGACCTTAGAGATGGACGTATACGAGCAATTCAAGTCCCTTCGACCGGCAATCTCCAACACGGAGTTTGAAGCACTGCGTCTCCCTGGCAATCGGATGGACTATCTCGCAAAAGGAAAGGACGGAAGTCCAGTCTTTCTGCTCCAGGACGCGAAGACGGGGCAATATCACCCTAGCCTTCAACTGCGTTACCTAGCGGCGGAATTCCAGCTGACCTGTCGTTTGCATACAGACGGAGCGGCAGTTGATGATGTTTTCGCGCTCGTAACCTGTCGCGCCGAAGAACAGGAACTCCATGATTTATTCATCCGCGCATTCGATGCGGCACGGGCTCAGTTGGCAGACGACGCCCAAACAGAACAGATTAAGCGAATCATACAAAATCTGGCCTCTCTCTTCCGGGCCTTTTCTAAACCAAGCCAACGAAGCATCACTGGCCTCTGGGCAGAACTCTTCACGATTACACGGTCAGGGGTCGTACCAGAAGCGATGAAGATGTGGCGCGCTGACTCCTTCGATCGTTTTGATTTTTCGACTCAAAATCGTGTCATCGAGATTAAGGCAACCATTGGCCAGTTGCGGTCGCATGAATTCAACCTTGAACAGTTGTCCATACCAACCGATGGGAAAGGCTTTGTTGTGTCGATCTTGTTACAAAGTGTCAGTGGCGGAACCAGCGTTCTTGAGCTAATTTCGACGATTGAAGCGGGTATCACGTCAGAACCAAAAATGAGAGAAAAGCTCTGGACGAACGTCATAAGCGATCTCGGAAGTGATTTCAGTGCGTCGTTGGATAGACGATTCGACATTTCCTATGCAGATCGCAACCTTAAAATCTTTCACATGCAAGACATCCCCAGAACCCCCGCAAATAACGACCCGCGTGTCACCCGAATCCGGTTCCTCGCAGATTGCACCAATGTCCAATCGAGTGTCACTGATCAATCTCCGGAGGGGCTGACACTTTGCTTTCGCTAGGATTCGCCATGAACGCCAGTGAAACTGAACTTCATTCAGGCCAGAGGAGTTCACTGGGTGCTGTCAATAATCGGTAATAACTTAGAATCCTTTCGTCAACCCTTCAAGGATGTTAGTATTTGGCGAACCACGTAGGGTTTTGGCCACATGCGAGGGGCTGGCGAAAGGACTCTATTGGCCGTTTTCAGTAGTTGGATAAGTTACGACTTGGCTTTGCGATTGATAAGCCAGGGCTAACCCGATGGCGTCAAAAATCGCAATATTGTAGTGCTCCGTCTGCGGAGCGGAGAGAAACCTACGACACGCCGTACATCTTGGCGCAACGCTTATAATACGCTCTCGACAAACAAAAAAGAGGAGCATCTCTACTATAGAGTGCCCCTCGAATGGTAATGCTGGTTACTGTGCCTCCAGGACTTTCTTTGCCTGTTGGAGCTTTGTGAGTTCGCGTTCCTCGCGGGCGAGCTCCTTGCGCATGTCAGCGACTTTTTCTTCCTGCTTGCCGATCTGCTCAAGGACGATCTCGACCGGAGTTTTCTTGATCCATGGCTTCCGGCTGGATGCTGATGTCGCGGTGGAGGTTGATGGTGCAGCCTTTGTTGCGGCTGGCGTTCCAATGGGTGCAGTTTTTTGTGCGGTCATAAGCCCTCCTTTGGGCGAATGGGTTAGTTGTGAAAGAGCATGGCTCCTACGAAAGCAGGAGCAGGACGCTGCGAATGATGCTGAGCTGCGTCTCGATGCCGTCAAGCGCACCGAGTGCGGCGCGATGCTCTCCGGCTTCGAGGTCGTCAGCCGCGATCCTGAGTCGGTCGAGAATCTCGGCGTTCACCGCTTTGGCGCGGCTGAGAATGCGCTCACGGATCGCCTCGTCCGGATCAGGTGATTGGGTAATCGGTTTCGTCATGTGGTTTCTCCTTTCATGCGGTTGGCCGTTCGTTACAGTGGTGGGAAGTAACGATCACTCCCGGTGGTTTCGTAGGGGGCGGAGCGATTACCCCTCCCTCCGCTACGGGTAATGCTGCGGGTAGTTCTGCCCGCAGCGCACTGCGGAATTGTCTTGTGTTTGCTTTGCGTTTGCGCCTTTCGCGCAGCCTGACATTCTTCTCTCTCCGCTAGTCGTCGCTGTTGTCCCTTCGCTTCCAGAGAGCCCGGATAAGTTCCTGGAGCCAATCAGGCAGCTTGGTCCAGAAGAGCCAGAGGGCAGCGAGAAGCGCACCAAGGGACACAAGGGCTTCACGTGACGCCGAGGTGCGGATGAGGGCTATCAGAAGCCAGAGGGAAGCAGAAAAGAGCACGAGGCCGAGTCCGAGCCGTACCACGATGGCAAGCAATCGCCAGATCATCGGAATTCTCGGCTGCGGCGAGGAAAGTTCACGGCTGCCACACCTCGCGCAGACCTCTGCGCCGCGCGGGTTCGCATGCAATCGCGGGCACAGTTTTACGTCATAGCTTCGTCCGCAATGGTTGCAGAAGAGCGGCTCTCCGTCGGTCATGTGACCGCATTGGTAGCAATACTTCATGGGGGTATTTCAAAAAGTTTTGTTGGTTGGCTCACTCCTGATCGGAACCACACGGAACCAAAGAAGTCGCTCTGAACAGAAGCAAGGGTGGCGAACCAGAAGATTTTTTGCGTAATTGCGCTCGTAGTTTTCCTGATCGAATCCAGCCTGCGCTCGGAGTTCGCGAGGACGAGGACTCGGAAGCGTTCATATCCGAAGCGCTCCTGATATTTCCCGGAGAGCGCGAGATCCACGTAGTGCTCGATTTTCCGTTTCCAGATAGTTTGCGATTCGTGCCCGAGGTCCACTTCGAGGAAGCACGCGGTAATTCCTTTGGGCGTCACGAACTCCGCATAGCCGTCAGGGATCAGGCGTATCCCCGGCACCACGGGCTCATGGAAGCTAGCCCAGCGATTAAATGTCACTTGCGGAACCGGGATCACGCCGTACTTCAGCGTGCAATAAATTGCGTTCACCGCGAGCTGGTGTCCGACGAAGTAATCGGCGACAAGAACGGTATCCTGCGAACGGCGCGGACCTCCAGAAGGAACCTGAGTTGCCTGCGCACCTTTCGGCGAGAGCACATAAAGCGCTTTCCTGCCGCCGCCGGACCCGAGGAAGAAACGTCGGAGCATTCCGGCACGGGTGAGCGCAAGCAACCGGGCATTTGCCCGCGAGGTGGAACCGAAGCCGGCAACGAATTTTGCCTGCTCGCGATCGATCACTCGCATTACCGAGAGTTCTTGGAGGAGATGCAGGTCGCGCTCCTGAAGGATGACCCGGTCATTCCCACCCATGGAGCACGTCATCTGCCGCGCGGATGAGCGCCGCGTGGCGCTCCGTGATCTCCGCTTCGACCTCCGCACGGGGGCGTCCATATCGGACGCGGGCACGACTCACGAGCCCTTCAACGCCGACGGGCGGATTCGCAATCCTGAGCGTGCTTCCTTCCCGCCAGTGGTCGGCACCGCTCTTTACGACAAAATGCCGAGGCGGAAGATTTTTCAGGCGCTCGGCGAGAGATTTCCCGCCGTCGAGCGCCTGGGCGATCACCACGGCATCTCCGGGCGACAACTGGAAGAAAATGTGAGTGCCGACCGAGAGAATCGCAGCGCGCGTTGCATCTGGGTACTGGCCGAGGAATTGATTTGCGGTGACGACGGAAACGCCGAACTTACGGGCCTCTGAGAGCACGGTTTCGATGTCCGTGTCGTAGGCCACGAAATTCTGCACCTCGTCTACATACACGGTGAAGAGACTTCGCTCTGTCCGGGAGAAGAGCGCATGTTTGCTCACGGTGAAGAGCAGGCTCCCCAGGGTGAGCGACTGCTCCCCGAGCTTTCCCTTCTCCAGATTCGCGATGACCCAATGGCCCTTGTCCATCGCCTCCGTCATCCGGAAGGTCGATTGCCGCTGCCCCACGATGTGACGGAAGCTCGGATCTGCGGTGAAGGCCGATGTCTTGTTGAGGATCGGCTCCCGCATCATGGCCTGCATTGGTTCGCTTACCGTGTCGTAACGCAGCTCGAAGTAATGGCGGACTTCTGCGTTCGGCGTCTTCGTGAGACACTGCGCGCGGAACGCTTTGTGCGTGAGGAGCGGCGCAAGTTCGAGGAGCGTGAGACCGTTTGCGGTGAGCACGTAGAGGGCATTTCTCAGAAGTTCATCGGTCCGCGCGCCGAAGTGGTCCAGCCCCCAGCGCCGCTTCAATACCTGTGCGAACTCCGCACTGTGCACGAAACTCGCCTCTGTCGCTTCAAGGGGATTCAGGCCCGCAGAGAATTCCTTGTCGGCGGGCGCGATGTAGATCAGACGCTCATGGAGTTCACGTTGGAGTGTTATCTCATGCGCGGCAATGACGCCGAGGAGAAAGGGCGCGGCATCGCCGTGCAAATCGAAATACAGAATGCCGCGGCCTGCTTCGATGTCTTGCTGGGCCATGAACCGAAGTAGCGAACTCTTGCCGCTTCCCGTCTTCCCGAGCACAGCAATGTGAGTGGTGCGGCGGGTAGTGCTGATCCTCACGGGTTCCCGCGTCACTGCTTCTTCGACGACATGAAGCCCGAGCGTCACCCCCTGACTATTTCGTTTCACTTTGTGCCGCCCGTGTATGCGGTTCCAGAGGGAAGAAATGAGTTTTTCGAGGAAAGTGAGCATAGGTGGTGACGCGAAAGGGGTCTTAGTAGTTCGTGATGATGAGTTCGCGGTACTGGCGACCGGCGGATTTTTGCGCGGTGTAGTGGAGATCGATTTCGCGGATCGTGAAATCCCCAAAGAGTGCTCGGACCTGCGGAACGTCATTCAGCGACAGAAGGAACTTGCCCTGCACCGCCTTGAGCCGTTCCGCTAATATTGCGAAGTCTTCCCGCTCTAAGTTGTGGCGATAGAGCTTGCGGTCGTAGTACGGCGGATCGAAATAGAAGAACGTCGTCGGGCGGTCGTACCGTTTGAGTATTTCCTCATAGGGCAGGCATTCTATCTGCACGCGTGCGAGACGCTTGTGCGCGGCTTCGATAGTTTCGGGGAGGCGCTCCAAGTTGAAGCTCGGTTTTTGCGTGACGTTCACGCTGTAGTCGAGGTTGCGGACCAGTCCCGCGTAGCAGTTCTTGAGGAGATACATGTACCGAGCGGCACGCTGGATGTCGGTAAGCGTGCTCGGGTCGGTAGCCTTGAGCAATGAGTGCCATGCACGGCTCCGCACCATGAAGCGGAAATACCGGATGAACTCTTCGTAATGCTGCTGACAGACCCGATAGAAGTTCACGATCTCGCCGTCGAGATCATTCAAAACTTCGATTTTTGACGGCTCCTTGTGAAAGAACACTTGCGCACCCCCGGCGAAGGCTTCGACATACGTCAAGTGGTCCGGGAAAAGCGCGATGAGCGGTTTGGCAATGGCACGTTTGCCCCCGATGTAGGAAAGCGGTCCGATCATGTCTGGTAGGAACTGGATTTTTGACCATCGCGAGGGACGCTTCGACTCGACCTTTATTTTTTATCGAAGCGTCCCGCAAGTCATCATATAGCGGGGGTGAATTTACGTAAGATGCTGAGTTGTGCGCTGGAAGTAACGATGGGGAAAGGTTGTGAAGAACCTCGGTGCGAATCGGGCCATTTTTTTGTATTCGCGACAATATGAGTCTTGGAGTTCGATGTGTTAATGGCTTCGGACCATCGCGGATGCAAACGGAAAAGGATTGGGCCGCTCGTCCTTTTGGAGCACGGGTGAGTACCGCCGCAACGGAAAGGAGGAACATTGCGGCCTCGCTAGCTTCCCTCATCGCATGGCGAGCACCCGCCGAGCGGCCCATGCTCACCCTACGCTCTTCACGACGCGAAACAAGACGCCGATTTGGACGCCCCGCGACCACTCTAAGTCGAGGGCGCGACATTCAGCGCACAAATCGGCGTCTTTTCAGCACGCCGATTTCCGCTGATACTTGTCTGCATGCAAAGCCAAGATCGCGCCGACGAGTTGATCGGTCTCCACGCCGCAACCGCGCCGTTGGTTGACCTGCCGAGCGCGGAAGAAGATCCGGAGTTGGAGCGAGAATTTCAGGAACTCGCGCAGTGGTTGCTCGACGTGTACCTGTGGAAGTTACACGAGGAGCGGAAAGCTCGCGCGGGAGAGAAGAATCCAGCACAGACAATTGACAATGGCCTGCCGCCCGTTAGGATGGAAGGAAAGGTCGAATAACAAATAATATAACAACAAGTAATGAATGCAGTTATCTATTGCCGCGTATCCTCAAAAGAACAGGTAGACGGTACGAGCCTTGAATCGCAGGAACTTGCGTGTCGGGAATATGCCGTGCGGAATCAACTGAATGTGGCTAAGGTATTCGTAGAGCGCGGTGAATCAGCGAAGTTCGCGGATCGGACACAACTCTTGGAACTGTTGGCGTTCTGTCGGGACAGAACGAGCACCGTTGATTGTTTGCTTGTCTGGAAGGTGGACCGGCTCGCCCGTAACGTCGGCGATCACTTCAGCATCAAGGCGAGCCTCTTAAAACAGAATATCCGCGTCGTCTCGGTGACGGAGCCGATTGACGCAAAGCCCGAGGGCAAGCTCCTTGAAACGATCCTCGCTGGATTCGCCCAGTTCGACAATGACCTGCGCGCAGCGCGCACAGTACAAGGAATGCGGCGCAAACTCCAGGAAGGACTGTTCCCCTGGAGAGCGCCGCTCGGCTACCGGACTGTCACATTGGGCGATAAGAAGACGGCACCGGATGAGCCCAATCAGCCAGCGTTCAAGCTGTTGCAAGGGGCTTGGACCGATTTTGCGACCGGGCGATACATGAAGGTTGAAATCCTACGCCAACTGACGAGCCGGGGGCTTCGTACCAAGGCAGGAAAGCCGCTTTCGAAACAGTCACTCGACAACATCCTTACCGATCCGTATTACGCGGGCATTCTGCGCGATCCGTGGTCCGGTGCGGAGTATCAGGGGCGGCATTTGCCCATGATAGATCGCGCCATGTTTGAAAAGGTTCAGCAGATACTCGGGCGAAGCGCAGGAGCGGTTCCACACAAGAGCGTCCGCCCGGAATTCCCATTGCGTGTCTTTGTGCGCTGCGCAAACTGTGAAGGCCATCTCACGGGATCATTCTCGCGTGGGCGCTCCAAGCTGTATCCGTACTACCACTGTTTTACCCAGGCATGCGATGCACGTGGCAATTATCCGTTGGATCGCGTACATAGCGAGTTCTTGTCGTTCCTCGATGAAGTAAGTCCGGATGCCCACGTGCTTGAGCGCCTGAAGCGAAACGTATCCCGCAAAGCTGAAACCTGGACGGAAGGCAACCGAATGCTCAGCGAGAAGCAGGTGCTCGAAATCAAGCGGACCAAGGACCAGCAGCAACAATTGATCCGCATGAAGATGGACCAGCTCATCACGGATGAAGAATTCGTGGGACAGCGGTCCGCCCTCGCCACACGCTTGGGCGAACTCGAAGCCCAGCAGGTTGAGCGAGCCTTTGATGCCGATGTAGTAATTGGAAACATCGAAAGAATCTGCGCGCCGCTCATGGATCTTGGTGCTGCGTGGCAGAGCGTTGCGGTGGAATTTCAGCGCCGGTTCCAACTGTTGGCGCTTCCTAGTGGCTATGTCTTCGGGGGAGTTGGAACCGCCCCTAGGGGCCGTCTTTTCTCATTTCTAGCACCCTCTGGGTGCTCAAAGTCAAACTTGGTGCCCCAAGAGGGCGCGTCTTGGAACCAGTTGGCAAAAGAGATAGAAGAATTCGCAGGAATCTTCCAAGAGTGTTCATCAGAGGTTACGATGTGAGGATTCGTCATGACCACGCACATTTCCGGATGTTTTGTAAAGACGCCAGAATGTGCGTGGGGGGGGGCGGGTTTGTGCGGCGGAGTATTATTTCAGCGCTCTGCATCATACATTGCCTGAATCTCTGCCGCAGAAAGGGCGCGGTTGTAGATGCAGAGTCTAACATGTGCCATAACTCACTATTCCACTAATACAGATAGTGCGATCACTATGCCATAGTTATCCACACGGCTTGATATCTACTATTTGCTACTATTAACTCATGGAGGGAAGGACATGGGTTTGGGTATGGATCGGCGTAGCTGTAGTTTTGATCGCCTTTCTTCTTGCCATATTCTTGAGCCTGCACGCTAATAATCCTGCGAGCAGCATACCCCCTACGCCAGTCATCGCACCGCAAGGGCAGCTTGTCCCGCAATTTCCCAAGAGCCTCATTCTGGACAGCGCCGCCGCGATCAGCGGGAGCTACTCCATCGGATACTCTTCGAGCATCAACCAGTACACGGCGGAGTACGATTCGTCGAGCACGGTGACGTCGCTCTACAACCAGTACAAGACATACCTGCTGCAGAACGGCTGGACAATCACCGGCACACTTACCAGTCATCCCACGTTCGATGTTATCGGGGCATCGCAGGGCGCGAACCAGCTCCAGGTGGTGATCAGCACGCAGGGCAAGGGGTCGGAGGTGACGGTGACGTACGTGGTGAAATAACCCAAAACATCGATGAAACAACTCGCGAGGAAATACTGGTATGCGGTTGCGGTGATAGCAATAGTAGCCGCGGCGGCGATCGGCATGCAATCCTCGCATATCCTTTCTTTCTCCGCGCATAAAGCCGCCGCCCAGAGCGCCATCCCTTCGGTCGGGCTCAGTCTCACGTGGAGTGGAAGCAAGGTCCAGGGCGTAGGTCTTACGATGTCCGGATCGGGACCGTTCACGGAGAACTTCCAATTTGCTGTTTGTTTCCAGGAGCAGGGGCGTGACAATAACCGCATCAACTGCGTGCACACGCCATGGGCTGCTTCAACGACACCTTCGGATTTTAGCAAGACGACCCCAGACGGCGTGCCGGACAATATCACATCAGGCAATTATGACGAATGGTGGAGCGCCTGGTCCGCTTCTCCGGAAGAAACGATTGATGGCGCCTGGACGACGACGATAACGCCTCCTAACGGGAGGGTGGATAACTGGCAATCTTCGCCCACAAACGGCGGAGAACCCAATGGCTGCGGCCTTCCCGGTGCCAGCAATTGTTCCACATGTTATGACAGTAAGACCTGCACCGGCACAGGATATTCCTACGATTATGGAAACGGCTGGACCGAAGTCGAACCCTCTCTATTCGTCCGCACCGCGCCTCTTCCCGCCGGCGAGATTATCAACAATGTGCAAATGGGCTTCGAGCAGTTGGATGACAATGACGATAACCAGATGTGGAATTCTAACGCCGCTAAAAACGGCCCGAATCTCAATGACTGCGCAAACGCTTCCCTCGGACGGGTGGTTCCGTGGATCATCACGCCGTTAGGCGGAGGATCTGCCGTGGGGAGTATTGGCCACGGTGGAGGACTGGAAGACCCCGGCCTTTCATATGGTTACGTTTTCGGTGATTGTGATACGGGCCATATAGATGGGGGCGGGGCGCAGGACTATTTCCGTATCTACATGAGCGGCAGCGTATATAACGCAAACGGCATCAGCAATAATATTCCTGCATCGTTCAGTACCTCAGAGAGCACAACGACGGGGACCGACAATAATCCCCTCGAGATCACCGTGCAGAATACCGGCGGCGCGGCGTGGACATCGAACCAATCGACGGTCATCACTGGTTCGGCGCACGGAACGTGCGATGGCCTCGGTGGCACCGAGCCGAGCCCGAGCGATGCACAGGGAGCGCAGTGCATTACATCATATAACAATTATTCGAATGTTTTTGAGCTGAAGCACGTAGGGGGATCGTTCAGCGTCGGCACTGATCCGGCGAAGTTCGACGAGGTGACACAGCAGGCCTGCACGGTGGGCGGGCAAGAGTGCGACGATTCCAGTTGCAGCGGCGACGAGGAGGCGTGCACAGGATCGGGATACTGCAGTAACGGACATGATCTGGATCAGGGTGATTGCACTGACGATGGAGGCACATGGACACTGGGATGTAACTCGACTTGGGAGAACCAGATTTCCTGCTCGACGACCGGCGGCGACCCGAACGTCGAGCCCGGCACGACGACCACGTTCTTGCTCGGATCGCTCACGGCACCCTCTTTTGCCACGACCACAACCGAAATATGGCAGATGGAAAATAATGGCACACCGTTCGGCAATCAGATGTCGGTTTCTATCACTGTCGGGGCGTCAGCACCGTTTTCCGCTGGCGTCGTCAATGTTGCATCCGAAGATTCGCAGACGGGTTCCGCGGTCACGTCTTCGTTCGATGTACTCGATGGTGCGAGCGACCTTTGTGGCACATCCTCATGTCAGGCACAGAATCAGAACTTTAATAATATCCCCCTCGGCATCCCAGTATTCGTTAACGCTGTCCCTAATTCTGCGGGGAATTCATTCGCCTTTGGAGGAGTGAAGGAACGACTTCCCATCGCGCAGAAAAAAACCGATATACTGAGCAACCTCTTCGCTCTGTCAAAGAGTTTCTTCATCGGGGAAGCGAATGCGCAGGAGTACTGCGCGTACATCGGCACGGGCAGCGGGTGCCCAGCACCGGTCACAATGGGCACTCCGGGCTTTGGCATCGACAGCTTAACCCCGGACAATTCCATCCCGGCTGACCTCACCGACAACTTCGTAATTCTCTGGGATCCCGAGGCGAGTATGAGCGTGAGTCCGTCATCGGTTTCAAATTCGCTTTCCACCTCGGGCACCGTCGGAACGGTCACCGTCTCCAACTCAAGCACCGCGCCGGGGGCGGAATTGGGATGGTCTTCGAGTGTGAGCTATACGAGTGGAAATAATTGGCTTTCGGTCACGCCATCTGCGGACGCGAGCGGCCTCGAGGACGGTTCATCCGATACTGCGACGATTGCGTACACCGGTGGTCTCAGCCCTGGGACATATCACGCGAACGTCACAATTATTGGAGATCCACTTAGCGGTGGATCACTTAACCCACCCTCCGTCACCATCCCTGTCACCCTTACCGTCACGAATGGGAGCGGGGGTCCCTACTTCTCCTGCGCTAGCAATCAGTGTGCGGAAACAGCAACCCCGGGAGCAACCTCGTGCGACGCCGCTTGCGGACTTCCTTCTGGAACAAATCCTGCCGCGAAGTGCGCGCCGAATTCTATAACGACCGCAGAGACCAGCCAGTGCATGCTCGATCTGACCGGAATACCACAGAACAATGTTGCGTGGGCGATAGCTTCGGGCAGTAGCGGGTCGGTGAACAACTCAGGCGTATATACTCCTTCCGGAACCGGAACGGAAACGATTGTTGGGACATTGCCCGACGGCACTTCGGCAGATGGCACGGTCACTGTAACCGCACCACCGTTGCCGACCTGCAACAATGCGAGCTGCCAAGCCACGTGCAATAGCCCGACACTCAACGCGAACCCCGCATCCATCGTGGTGCCCGAATCATCCAGCTTGACCTACGGCTGCTCGCATGTGACGGAGTGCCAGCTGACTGGCGGCGGCCTCCCCGGATTTATCGTCTACCCGCCGCCGGGTTTAGATACCATAAGCGGCAGCGTTTCCACGGCACCGTCCATCACCACCACCTACACGCTGACCTGCGTGAACGGCGATTATAGCTCGGACTCAGCAAGCGCTTCCGTTCAGGTCACCGTAGGCGGCTCCAGTCTGTGCGAACAGAATCCGAACGGCGCGGGATGTCAGGGGCAGTAGGAGCCGAATAAAAAGTTAGAAAAATAAAAAGGCCCCTCTCATTGTTCTGAGAGGGGCTCAATGTTTCAGGTACTACTGATTGGGCAGAGCGTAGTGTTGCTCTCGCTGTCCGACCCGGAGCACGTTCCCGTTTGGAACGACACTCGAGGGAAGGATGCCGAGCGATACACCATACACACCCACAGGGGGCGCCGAGTTCAGCGTAATCACGCTGAACGTTGGGTTCTCGTTCACATCCAGCGTCCAGGAGATCTTCGTGAGAACGGTCGTTCCTGCGGCCTGGTTGGTGGATGCGATCACCACGTCATTCCCTGAGGGATCTTCCACCATGCGAATGGCAGTGGAAGGAATTCCTGTGGAGACGTATGTGCCGAGCTGACGCGCGTTCCCCGACGTCATATCGACGAGGGCGAACGCCATCTCATACGCAGGAGTGCCGTCCGGGTTGTTTCCCCCGGTCAGCACTGGTGCAAGCACCGCCGCCTTACAGGTGCTGTCCCACGCAACGACGTATCTCGCGAGGTTGTTAGGGAGCCCGTTCGCCGGAGAGAATCCGGAGAGAGCGACGCTGTTGACTCTCGACGCCGTTACGGTGTAGTTGGTACTATTTCCAATCGCATCCGCACGGTAAAGCGTAGATCCCGCCTGATCGTAGGTGAAAGCACTCGCAGCGTTCGGGTTCGTGTTGCAACCCGTTGACATCGCGACGGCCGTCGGGGCGGTTCCTACATTCGAGAGGGTTGCAAGGTTCGGCGAACTCAGCTGTTCCATGGAGAACGTAAGAGTCTGGTTTGTGGTGGTGTAGCCCACGATACCGTTTTTTGCGGCAGCGCCGACGATAGTTCCACCAGAGTTGTTAATACCGCTCGTTGGGGCCCCGGTGGTGACGTTATACACAAGCATACCTCCATTGCCGATGAGGCCACCCGCGATGAGATTATTTCCATCCACGAGCGTTATCAATCCGGCAACGGGTAAGCTGCCTTCCGGCGATCCATCGGCCACCTTGAACTTCCAGGTAGTGTTGCTTGCAAAGTCGGCCTGGAATTCATCGGTGGTGTTATATCCCGCCCACATATTCCATGGCGGGATAATCGGAATGTATTGGTGATTGGACTGCGCCCCGTCCGTTCCCGTTACGTGTTCATCATACGCACCGGGCGAACAGGGGTTTATTCCGTTGGGACCATTGTTGTTACCGATTCCCAAGCTCACCGTGAACGTGCTTCCCGGAGTGCTCGTGAACGTCGACGGCTGATACGGATCAACGTGCAACGTGTCACCGCTTACGATCCCCGTTTGCGCAACGCTATAGAAGAATAACTGTGAGCAATCCGCCACCCAGATGTTGCCGGTGGGCGAACTGATTGAGATCGTCCGGAGCGTGATCGTGAGCGTTGTTGAGCCGCACACATTTGTGTAGCCCGGCATCGTTGAGCATGCCTTGATCGTCGGTGTCTGTGCTCCCGTGTTGAACGCGGGAGTAAATACCACCGGCGTTCCTGCCGCAACGTTCGAACTGGCGCTCAGTGTTCCCGCAGATGCCGGGCTCACGGACAGGTTCACCGTGTTGATGAAACTCCCCGTACCACTGACCGCCGACGTGCAGCTCGTTGTCTGCGCATTGTCGAATGATATTAGCGTGCACGGAAGGGAAACATTCGTGACCGTCGGCGATGAAGAGTTGACGACTACCTGCGCGCTTCCATTCACCACCGTGTAATCAGTGGCGTCTGTCGGCGTGAAGGTTACGGTTTCCGTATCCGTCCCCGCAGGGGGAACAGTTGTCGGAGTAGCCCAGACAAATCCGCCTGGAACCGATGCCGTGCCGCCAGTCAACGCCGACGAAGCCAGTGTCTGCCCGGAGGTAATTGTGCTCGCCGTTGGCCATAACGATACTATCGGCGTTGCCTGGTTTACCACGATCTGAGCACTGGCAGTCGCCGTCGTGTAATCAGTGGTGTCCGTTGGCGTGAAAGTCGCCGAAAGGGTCTGAGTTCCTGCCTTGAGCAAGGTGCCCGAAGCAGGAGCATACACAAACGTCCCAGGGACATTCGCCGTCGCATTCAACTGGGTTCCGCTCAATGCGGTCCCATATGTGATTGCAGCGGGGTTGGTCCAAGTGATGATGGGTGTTTTTGGCGTCTGGAGACTGCCGCCGGTGCTACCACAGCCCGCGAGGGCGGTAATAACGGGGGTGAGAGCAACGCCCAGGCAAAACAGCAGCCTGGACGCGTAGACGAAATTCGCTGTTTTGCTGCGCATGGCTTTTCTCCTTTGCTTAGTTCGGGGCGACACCTATGCGGTCCCGCCGTTAATGGAGCCGGATACGGTCTAAGGCATGGGTCCCGTTGCGACACCAATAATAATACTCAGAGTCTCTAGTTATTTGAGTATCAATTCTAGACACTTCGGGGGTGGGGAAAGACCTCAAAATCGTTCTCGGAGCGCGCATTCGCGGATTGCGAAAGACGCGGAAGTGGTCGCAGGAACGGATGGCAGAGGCGTGCGGGATGCACTGGACCTATATCGGTCAAGTGGAGCGCGGAGAGCGCAACCTCACCCTCCATAGCATCCAATCCATCGCCAAAGCGCTGGACATCAAGATTTCAGAGCTGTTTCGCGGCTTGGATTGAGAGCGGGATGCGCGTAGAAAACGCGCATATGAACTCAAAATTATCGCTGTTGGGGGTGTTTTAGGAGAAAGTGTTAAGGGTCTGCTAGCACTCTACAACGGTTGCAGATTTTGTCAATTCAACAGCGCCGCCGCTCTCCAACAATCCTGCGAAATATCCGCCCCTGGGATCAAGCACGCTGTGAGTGCTGCATCGGCGGGTGGGCGTTGAAACTTTTGAAAAGTGGACTAAACTCAGTTTTTCGCGGAATCGCGATCTCGCATCACCGGCTCCTTCGTCGGTCCCTCGCGTTGTTTTTGTTTCGATTGGCGAACTCGTGAGAGCCCAATGCCAACTGTGGAGGGACCGGCGAAGAGGCCCGTCGGTCAATTGCGCGGCGGCGGTCTCTGCCAATAGGCGAAGCCCGTAGCGATGGCGTCGAAAATAATCATCCGGTGCGGCTCCGTCTGCCACTTCTTCCGCTTGGGCGGTAGGCGAGTGAGCATCTCGGGGAATATTTCCACGAGCACGCAGGCGATCTCATCTTTGGTGCGGGCTTTGAATATACGAAAGGCAGAGTCGATTTCATCGCGCCCGATGGAATGCATGGGGACGCCCTCCGCTTCGGTCAACGACTGTATCGCTTTGAGGATCGGTTTGCCGGTCGCATTTCGGGGCAGTCGCTTTCGTCGCTGCTCCCTCGCTACGACTAGTACCGGGGCTGTTTGCCGAAGAAGACGCTCCAATCTTCGTTGTATCCAGCGGGTCCGATTATTGCATCGCGGTGGGACGGTGCCTGCTCCCCAATCGAGGAGCCGTTTCGGTCCTGAGAAGAGGGCGTATCCGATCCGGCTATGCCGCACATCAAGCGCGAGAATATGTGTTTCGTCGTATTGTTTCATTCGGTTGAATCGTGAGGGGCGGGATCTTTGCGCTCGTTGAGCCATTCGAGCTTCCTCGCCGTGATATGCGCGCCGCGCGCACGTGCGGAGCTGTCCTGGAGCGTACCTTCAATGGCCAAAAGCCGCTCTTCGATGCCTTGCGCGATGGTTTCGTAAAGCCCCGGAAATAATTCTGCAACCGAAACCCCAAATACAGCCTGGTATGACAGCGCGGCTATGAGAGATGGGATCGTGTGGAGTCGTTCATGCCGACCGACTTGGGTCTCAGTCAGCAAGCCGACGATTTTCGCTAATTCGCGCCGACTGAAACCGGATTTGAGTCGATGAGACCGAAGATAGTTTGCCATTGCGGACATGGGATGATGATGTCAAGGAACTATTTTTTTGTGCGACCTTTGCGTTAAGCGTAACAAAGTTGCAAACTCACTCAAGATGCCGAAATGGTATTCCGAAGTTACGTTTTTGGATGCGTGTTTGGAGCTTTCCCCAGTTGAGACGTGGCTTGCGCCCGATTACTTGGAGAAAGTAATTTCTTGTGTGGACAACTTCTCAATAATTTCTGGAAACTACGAGCGCCCCAGAGGGGATTACGTTGTCGATCACCGCCTTATACTTATGACCGCGTTGACAAATGATGTCCGCGGGGTATGCTAAATGTAAATATACGAAGCAATGCCCAAACGATCTTCCGACGATGGCAGAATTTCACCGGAGACCACGGACGATGAAGTGGTTGAAATTATTAGTCATGAATTTCCTCACTGGAAGTTCGCATGCGATCCTGCCGGGCCAAACCCGGTCATTTTGAAACAGGGAGAATTTGGAAGGTCGCTGCGAGATATTTTCCTGATGCACATCGTCATACGCTACGCGGGCATTATGGGCAAGACAGTGCTAATCGAACCGTGAGTCAGGGTAAAGAAGAAACCGGTATGCAAAGGTGATTCGCTTTACTTTTTTCGAACTGTCGAACCGTATCTATCGCCTTAACCAATCAATGAACGCGTTATGCAGGGTCGTTAACGGAACTTCTTAGGGAGGGGGTGTATTAACCTCCCGAAGGATTATATTTCCCAAACGTAGCTTCCATTGCCCGCTTGAGATTTGTGGCCTGAAGGTTGATATAGCGAAGTGTGGAACGAAGATCCTTATGTCCAAGTGCGCGGGATACCAATACAACATCGCGGCTGTGCTGGTGCAGCATTGTAGCGAAGCCGGCGCGGAATGAGTGGATTGTCAATACCGGTCGGAGCCCGGCGATTGCCCTCCAATACTCAAACCTTCGTTGAACCTGACGAGCGGCAAGGCCGGTTTGCGGAAAGCGCCCTGGAAACAGCTTTCCGGTCACACTGCTAACTGCGGTCGGATGACCGCTCCGAAACTGGGTCAAAAGCAGATTCAATCGATGCACCAAGGGAGCAATTCGCGAGCGATTGCCCTTGCCGTTTCTTACGTGAAGAATTCCTCTTTGGGAGTCGTAGTCGGTTACATCCAATAAAAGTGCCTCTGTTCTTCGCAATCCGGCGAATGCGTAGGTTGCAAACAGTGCTTCGTCTCGCAATCGAAGGGGATCGTTAGAGAGACGAATGGCTGATAGAAACAGGCATACTTCGTCCGATGTGATCGGCATTGTCGGAACCGATTCGGCTCTGGATCGGAGGAGAAGAAGTGCAGGGTTCGCAGGGGTTCTGTTCGTTTGAAATGTCCAGTTGAAGAAGGCGCGATACGCACTGCGGTGGCGATTTAATGTTGTCTCCGAACGACGGGTGGGGCATCGGCCTCCAGTGGTGGCCAAACTTACAACTGCGGCGTGCAGGCTATCAGCAGAGATAGCGGCCAATGGAATTGTTGGTCCCCAAAAATCTTTAAGAAGAGCCAGGCTCTCTGCATAGGACGCAATTGTCATTGGCGATCGCCCGGATGCCCGGACTTGCAGAAGGTAATCGCTCGTCGCGGAATCCAAGGTTTGGCGTTGCGGTGCCACAAGTGCGGCTCTGTTGGCGTTTTTGCAGGTGCGCTGTCCGCGCGAAATTTCCAAATTAAACTTCATAACCTTTTCTCCTTTGAAAACGAGATTGACTGTCGAGCCGGACGGCCCGACAGATTGGCGCGGTCGAAAAGACCTTCCGTTCTCATCAGAGAGGGGCGCTTGCGACAATTTCGAGTGCGAGAATCGGTTTCAAGAGAGATGTAGGCGAGAAACAATCGCCTTAGGTTGAAGCCCGCTGGCGAATCTGCACGATTTTCGAACTTCGACAGTGGCGCTTTCTGGAGACGGCATGGTTCTCGCTTTGAATCAATAGCTTATGCGGTATACGAAGGCGGATTCGTGAGAACTTTCGCAAATCGGTTTGCGAAGGTTTCGCAATCTTGCGGAAGTCCTTGAGGAATTATGGGTTTAGCGCGCAGCCCATAATCCCTCGCGACGATAAGCGTAATGTTTAGTGTTGTTTCCTCGGAGGTCCCAGAATACTACTACTGGGACAAAAAAAGGCCCACGGTTCCCCGTGAGCCTTTCCGTTCAAGATGTAACCTTCCGCTTAGCG
>Ga0326727_10007562_pt1 | contig 28577 bp, 22 predicted proteins | sample MB2enrmetagenome_FD_207643 | JGI IMG/M metagenome (GOLD analysis project Ga0326727, IMG submission 207643) | Lab enriched peat soil microbial communities from McLean, Ithaca, NY, United States - MB29MY | ecosystem: Environmental > Terrestrial > Soil > Wetlands > Peat | place: USA: New York... | reverse complement strand
TCACCGCAGAGGTAGTGCCGGTGAAGGCTTGCTTGCCCGTCGCCATTTCGTACAGCACCCCGCCGAAACTGAAGAGGTCCGTGCGGGCGTCGAGTTCTTCTCCACGCGCCTGCTCCGGCGACATGTAAGCCACCGTGCCCATCGCCACGCCGGGGCTGGTGAGATGCTCGGGCTCGACCGAGGCGGTGGGCAGCGCCGAGGCTCCCACGGCTTCCGCTGACCGCCGGGGCTTTGGCGCCAGCTTGGCCAAGCCAAAGTCCAGGACCTTCGCCTGGCCACGCTCGGTCACGAAAATGTTCGCCGGCTTGATGTCCCGGTGGATGATGCCTTTGGCGTGGGCGGCGTCCAGCGCATCGGCAATCTGGGTGGCCAGGTCCAGCACTTCGTCCGTCTTGAGCAGCTTCCCGGCAAGGCGCTGCTTCAGGGTCTCGCCCTCCAGATATTCCATGTCAATGAAGGGCTGGCCTGCGTGCTCCTCAATAGCATGAATATGGCAGATGTTGGGATGATTGAGCGCCGAGGCAGCGCGGGCTTCCCGCTGAAAACGCTCCAGCGCTTGGTGATCCCGGGAAAGTTCTTCCGGCAGGAATTTGAGCGCTACGAAGCGGCCGAGCTTGCTGTCCTCGGCCTTATAGACCACACCCATGCCCCCGCCACCAAGCTTTTCAATGATGCGATAGTGGGAAACGGTCCGGCCGATCATGAGGCGATTGCCTTACCGCAAGATGCAGGCGAACTTTGATCGGGGCCAGCATACGCCGCGTGTACCGGCAAGTCAACGCGTGGGTCTAACCGGGAAAGTTTCAGCAAGGGAAGGGGTAGGTAGCGCGAGTTGTGCGCTATCCGCACTACTCCCCTTTTTTTGATGCGAATGAACGAAAAGCCGCAGGCGAAGGCAAACTGCGTCTGGGTGTGCGCTAGGCACTCCCGAAGGTATGAAAGAATAAACAATCTCTCGCCAAGGCGCTAAGCCGCGAAGTTCGCAAAGCATAACAACCTTGTTTTTCTATCCGCCTCGTCATCTTTGCGCCATGGCGTGAAATGCTTTTGGGGGTTCCGCAGAGCAAACCTCTGCATCTCAGCCGGCGGTGCGGCTGTGCCGAAGGCACCTTGGAGTGCGGTAGCAGCAGCTACCGCCTTTCTACCTCCGCCCCTTGCGCCTTTGCCGTATGAACCGAAGGCGGAAGGCGGTAGCTGCTGCTACCGCACTCCAAATCGTGAGCTTTGCTCTGCGCAATCCCCACGCGCGGCATTACTGCAACTTCGCGTATTCCGCCTTGGCCGCGGGATCGCAGACTCCCAAGAGCAGGAGTCTGCGCCAGCCGGCGTGCCAGTGGCCGATGAAGTTGTAGAAGTGATGTTGTAAAAGGGAGGACCGTTTCGTAGTGAATTCACACACCCACGGGCACGGGAAGCGCCGCCCGCCTGGCCCGTATTGACTAGGTTTTCGCGCCAATCCGTTTCTCCCATGCTTCCTGCTCGGATTTTCCCCAATGTGAAACCACCAGGATGTTGCCGTCCGGGTCCGCGATCGTGATTTCGCCGCTGGGCATGTATGGTGGGTGTTTGATCGGGGGCACTGGGACACCGCTGGCCAACAGGTGCTCGCGCAGGCCCGCCAGGTCGGGAGTGTACATGCAGAGCATCACGGAGTGAGCGGAGGCATCCACAGGCTTCTCTGCCCGCAAGAACATCACCGCGCCACCTTCGCAATGCAGGCGCGCCCATCCCAGGGGCTTGCAGCGGTCCGTGTCGATCGTGGCAAAACCCAAGAGTTCATAGAACTGGATTGATTTCTCGATTTCCGCCACATGCAGCATGGGGGTTGAATAGCCAACCTTTGCGGGCACAACGCACCTCCGTGTGAGTTTCAGCAAGTAGATGCGCTTCTTCAGTAAATTATCCGCCGGCGATAGCTCCCACGACCAGAAAAGGCTCGGCGCCGGTCGCGACCGCGTCGGGCAGCGGGGAGTCCGGCGGCTCATGGGACAGATCTTCCTGGCAGGCGAAGAAGCGCACGAACGGCCGGCGCTTTTGCGTGAGGTGGTCGCGCATCGTCCCGCACAGCATCGGGTAGCGGGCCTCGAGCGCGTCGAGCACCGAGCGCTGCGTCACCGCACCCTCGACGTTGAGCTGCACCTCACCCTCGACGCGTGCCAGCGTGCGCAGATGTTGCGGGAGCACAACTCGGATCATGGCAGCGTCTGGACCTCCACCGAAAGCACGGCGGGAAGATCCCGGACGATGGGCGCCCAGTTGTCTCCGGCATCGGCTGAGGCGTACACCTGCCCGCCGGTGGTGCCGAAATACACGCCGCAGGAATCGAGCGAGTCGACGGCCATCGCCTCGCGCAGCACGTTGACATAGCAATGGCTCTGGGGGAGACCTTTGGTGAGCGCCTCCCACTCATTGCCGCCCGTGCGACTACGGTAGACGCGCAGCTTCCCCTCGAGCGGGAAGTGCTCCGAGTCGCTCTTGATGGGCACCACGAAGATGGTGTCCGGCTCATGCGCATGAACGTCAATCACGAATCCGAAGTCGGTGGGCAGGTTTCCGCTGACCTCCTGCCACAAATCGCCGGCGTTGTCGCTGCGCATCACGTCCCAGTGCTTTTGCATGAAGAGCACGTTTGGGCGCGACGGATGCAACGCGATGCGATGAACGCAATGGCCGATCTCGGCCTTCGGGTCGGGGATGTACTGGGACCTCAGCCCTTGGTTGATGGGCTTCCACGTCTTGCCGGCGTCATCGGTGCGGAAGGCGCCTGCCGCCGAGATGGCAATGTAAATCCGGTTGGGGTTGCTCGGATCGAGCAGAATGGTGTGCAAGCCCAACCCGCCGGCGCCCGGCTGCCACTTGGGTCCGGTGCCGTGGCCGCGCAGACCGGCGAGTTCGTGCCAGGTCTTCGCGCCATCGGTGGTGCGGAATATCGCGGCATCTTCCACCCCGGCGTAGACGGTGTCCGGGTCGGTCAGCGAGGGTTCGAGATGCCAGACGCGCTTGAATTCCCAGGGATGCTGCGTGCCGTCGTAGAATTGGTGAGTGGTGAGAGGTTTGCCGGTTTCAGGGGATGTGTCGTAGACGAATTTGTTGCTTTGGCCAGCCGGCATTTCGCCGGGTTTAGGCACTCTTTCGCCTCCGGGGGTCTCCCACGTCTTGCCCCCGTCGTTCGAGCGCTGGAGGATCTGCCCAAACCAGCCGCTGGTTTGCGACGCATAAAGGCGATTAGGGTCGGCGGGCGAGCCCTTCAGGTGGTAGATCTCCCAGCCCGCAAAATACGGACCACTGACCTCCCACTGTTTGCGTTTGCCATCAGAGGTCAGAATGAACGCGCCTTTTCTTGTGCCAACTAGTACTCGTACTTTGCTCATACCCTCCTCCTCTTATTCCGCTATACTAGACCGCATGGACATCGAAAAGACCATGGAGTTCATCCTCGGCGTTCAAGCAAGGCTCGAAGCTTCGGTGCAGGAGCACGACGAGCAAATCGCGGAACTAAAGTCTTCGATCGCGACGGTCAGCGATCTCGTCGGTCGCTTGGCCCAAACCGAAATCCGTATGGCGGAGCGCATGACGGCTGGCTTCCAAGAACTCCGAGAACTCCACGCCAATACCGAGTCCAAACTCAACGCCCTCATCGACACTGTCGACAAACTGGTTCGCCACAACGGGCACAAAGAATAAACTCACCGCCCCGACTAACCACCCGCACCAGCGCGAAACTCGTGCGTCGAATAGGGTTGAATGAAGCTTGCCACGTTGCCTTTGAGCTTGGCCAGGCCCTGCACTGCCATGAGGAACTTCTTCAAGCGCTTTCCCCCTGGTAGATATTAGGATTTTCGTTTTAGCCCGTGAACTACAGCAGTATATAAACCCACCGCCTCGTTCGCAACGGCAATTTTGCACGGCCGCGCTACGTGCTCGGAGGCCTGAGCCTAAAGGACTGGCTTGACGCAAGGTAGAAGACGGGCTGCCGTGAGAAGAAAGATCCCGTAGTGAGAAAAGCGGCTGAGCCAAACCCGTGGATTAGTTATGCGGTTCCAGCTCGGGGGGTACGGCTAGGATGGCGCTCGATGCTTCATTGCCGGCGGAACTTATGTTTTCGTCCGGAGGTTGGTTCTGCGCGCGGTTGGCAAGTCTTTTCTGGGCGCGGCGTTCGGCTTTCTCGCGCTGCTTTTCCAATCTCTTCATTTCCTTCTGACGCTTCAGGAACGTAGTGGCCATTGGGTCTCCTTGAATCCGAATTTATGCGGACGATATCCGAGCCGTTTCGTTTGGGTCTACCAGCGAGGTTCCCGCGGCTTGCGCGGGGCTTCGCTGTAATCTTCGTTGGAGAATCCGCCCCGTCCTCGGCCTCCACCTCCGCTGCTCCGCGGTCCACTTCGCTCCGTCTTGGGGCGTGCTTCGTTCACCTTAAGAGCCCGGCCCCCGAGCTCCTTTCCATTAAGGGCCGCAATCGCTTTGGCTGCTTCTTCATCATTGGGCATTTCCACGAAGGCAAAACCGCGAGCTCGGCCAGTCGCCCGATCCATCGCAACGTGGATCCGCGTAACCTGCCCGAACCCCTTGAACAATTCGGCCAATTCGCTTTCGGTTGTTTGGAAGCTCAGATTGCCAACGAAGAGGTTTTTCATTTTTTCCCTCGACTCCATTATTTCGCCGGAGGCGCGCAATCTCGATCTCTGGCGCTGCCGCCTCCAGGTTTGTCTGAAAAAGAGTTTTGGACGAAGACCCGGAAATGCCCCGAGCGCTTTGGATGGCGGAGCTTTCTCAGCACGATCGCTTCGATCTGGCGGATGCGCTCGCGGGTAACGGCGAACATCCGGCCGACTTCCTCGAGAGTGCACGCGCTGTCATTGTCCAGGCCAAACCGCATCCGAATGATGGCTTCCTCGCGCACCGTGAGCGTCTTCAGCATGGACGCAACCTGTTCCTTCAGATTGAGGTTGATGACGGCCTCCGACGGTGATACCGAAGTCTTATCCTCGATTAAGTCACCCAGGGCCGACTCTCCGTCCTTCCCGATGGGCGTCCCCAAAGAAACGGGTTGCTGCGCAACCTTCTTGGTGCTGCGCACCTTTTCGACTGCCACCTCCAAGCGCCGGGCGATCTCTTCGCTGGTGGGCTCGCGGCCTAACTCCTGCACGAGCTGCCGGCTGGTACGAATCTGCTTATTGATGGCTCCGAACATGTGGACCGGCACTCGAATCGTGCGGGCTTTATCGGCGATGGCGCGCGAGACGGCCTGGCGAATCCACCAGGTGGCATAAGTGGAGAACTTGTATCCTCGACGCCAGTCGAATTTGTCAGCTCCCCTCATCAGGCCAATATTCCCTTCCTGAATCAAGTCGAGAAACTCCAGACCCCGGTTCGCGTACTTTTTGGCGATGGACACCACGAGGCGAAGATTTGCCGCGGTCAGTTCCTTCTTCGCTCGTTCGGCTTCTGCTTCGCCGTTCCGGATCAGAACGAGGGAGCGCTTCAGGGCGGTGAGTCCGACCTCACTCGCATCCTCGAGGGCTTTTAGCTGCGAGCGGCGCGAACGCAAATTCTTGCGTAATGCGGTGGCCTTCCTACGCGCGGCGCCGGTGCGCTGCTCAAGGTGGGCGGACTCAGGCCCCAACGAATCCATCTTCTCTACCGTGTGCCGCAACTTGTCAACCAGGCGTTTCCTTTCGAGCGGGTGGAACCTGATCGAGCGAGCCAGTCGCGACATCTCGACCCGCGTCCGCGACAACCGGTGACGGGCGCGCAGGTGAGCAACCCGGCTCGACTTGGGAAGACGATTTAACCGAGCCGCCTGCCTAAGCGCCACAGCGTAAAGCTTCTCAATCTTATCGATGGTCCGCAGCGTGAGCCGGGTTTTCTGCGCGATTTTCTTTGCGCTCAATTCTTCTTCATCGAACTGGACAACCTCTCGGATCGAACGCGTACCGTTGCGCAATTCCTTGCCCGTGGCGATGAGCTCTTTGAGCACAACCGGGGACCGGGAAATGGTCTTGAGCACCAGCCCGCGGCCGCGCTCCATGCGTTTGGCGATAGCCACCTCGCCTTCGCGCTTCAACAAGGGTACGCTGCCCATCTCGTGAAGATAGAGCCGGACCGGATCGCTGGTAAGGTGCGCAGCCTCGTCGATCTCGGCCTCTCCACTGTGGGTGGAATCTTCCCGCACCTCGAATCGCGCGCCTTTCACATCCCCGGGCACACCGCGTGCAGCCTCCACCCCAGCAGCGTCTTCGTAAACGGAGACGTTGTGGCGCTCGAATGCGGAGAGCAGGCCGTCGATCTCTGCCGATGGGGGTATCTCGGAGAGCAGGACGTCGTTCACCTCGTTATAACCGACATAAGGGCGGTCCTTGCCCAAGTTGATGAGGTTGCGAACCCGGTCATCCTGTTTCTGAATCATAAGCGACAAAGATTTCTCCTCTAAGGGGACAGTTGGAAGCATCGGTCCGTTTCTTAAGGTCTTACTATTACTGAGAAGAGGCCGCGGACGCCCCCATTACAGGATCAACGCTCCAAATCGCGGGACTCAACCACAGTTGACGATGGGCAACAGTGCTCTTGATGGCCTGATCGTTGAGGGTGGCAATTTTCGCCGGTCGCACCACACATATTGTCCAAGAACTGCACACCTCTATTTTACACTAGCTGCGCACTTCATGATCGAATATTCTCAAAACTCATGGATTCTTCACTCCTCTATTGTCCCGACCTTGGAGCGCGCCTGGAAAGGCTGCGCGCGCTTTACACCGAACGCCCGCAGGACCGGATCTTTGCGCGCATGGAAGTGGAAACCAACGCGCTGCGAAAGTTTGCAGCAAAGTATCCGCCGGATTACACCGAATGTCCGGACCCGGCGCAACGCGTGGCGTTCTGGGATGAGTTATTGGCCGAGCGGGCGGCAATTCGCGATGACTCCATTCCGTCTGCCTACTTGAGCGAAATGGACCAAGGGCTGTACGGCGGCATGATAGGCGGCAAAGTGCAGTTCATGGCGCATCCGGAAAATGGCTGGATCTCGTCGATGGTTCCGCCCATTTTGGAGGATTGGGAGGGCTTCCCCAAGCTGGCGATCGACCATCAATCCCGGTGGTACCGTTTTTATCTCCAGGAACTGAAGCTGTTCCGCGCGGCGAGCCAGGGCAAATTCGGTATCAGCCACTTCATCCTGATCGACGGCCTCAACTTTGTTTTCGAGCTTTTCGGCGCCACCCAGACTTACTTCGAGTTAGTGGATCGCCCGGAGAAAGTGCGCGAGGCGATTGAATTCGCTTACCAGTTGAACCTCGATGTGCAGGGAACATTCTTTCAACACGCGCCGCTGCCGGCGGGAGGAACATGCAGCAACATGGTGGAGTGGATTCCCGGGCGCATTGTTTCCGAAAGCGTCGATCCCTTCCATATGACTTCCGTCGATTATTTTGAACGATGGGGACGCGAGCCGGTGGAACGAATTCTGGCGGCTTTTGATGGCGGTGTGCTGCACATCCACGGCAATGGGCGTCATCTGCTCGAAGCCGTCTCAACCCTGCATGGGCTCAAAGCCGTTTATTTGGCCGACGATCTGCATTTTCCCCCCGCGTTTTCAGTCCTCGGCAAGCTCCGGCGCCAGCTGGGAGACCTGCCTGTGGTGGTCAGCGCGGAATTTCCGGATTTTATCGCGGCGCTCAAATCGCAGCAGTTGGAAGGTGGTGTCCTCTACAAGGTCCGGCACGTGCCGGATCTGGATGCGGCAAACCGCACCATGGACCAGGTGCGCGCCTACGAGGTGTGAATGGCCGGCGGGCGAGGGCGCCGCTTATCGCCCCCGGGCTGCATGCTTGTTCAGGACCAGGTCGGAGTACGACAACGCGACGATGTCCGCCGGGGAAATGGCGAAAAGCTTCTGGAACTTTGCAGCTTGGGCGCGGACTTTGCGAATGTCGCCCGAGCGCGTCATCGCTTCGACTTCTACGAAGGTTCCCAGCCCGCGAACCCGGTCGAGGTGAACCTTGACATTGCCCACGAAATAGATCTCGCGGCGTTTGTCCACCACGGCCAAAACCCCCAGGGCGCGCGCGAGAATGGCGCGCAGGGAGTTCCGGCGAGGCAAAAGCATCATCTCCACGCTCGAGCGCCGGGCGCGCGGGGAGTTGGTCCGCTGGTAAAAGATCAGGGAGTTTTCGAGGCGACCTTCACGGATCTTCAACCGCCCCGAGGGGACGCGGAAGTAGGTGTCAACCTGGCGGTCCGTTCCGAGGAATCGCGCGCGCAGGCGCTTGAGGATGGCTCGGACATGAGCCGGGTCTTGGAGATGAGCCTTGAATTCGAAGTTGAGGAGTTTCATGAGTGCGAATCCTCGCCTCGACGGGGACTAGGCAGACTGTCAAGATAAGGTTATTCTCTCACTACCGCCCCCGGATGAAAACGAAATTGCGAACCCGCTGGAACGTCACCCCGCGCGAGGCCGTGCGGTTGCAACAGGCTTGGCGCGAGCGCGTGGAAACGCAGGACCGCTATGGGCCCTTGCATTATGTGGCCGGAGCTGACTTGGCGTTTGACCCGGAGACGAACCTCGTCTTTGCCGGCGTGATTGTGTACCGGTTTCCCGAACTCGCAGAGGTGGAGCGCCGCATGGCTCGGCGCAAGCTGCGTTTCCCTTACGTGCCGGGGTTGCTTTCCTTTCGCGAGAGTCCGGTTCTCCTCGCCGCTTTCGCGCGGCTGCGGATTTCCCCGGACGTGATCCTGATCGACGGGCACGGCAGGGCACACCCACGGCGCTTTGGGATTGCCTGCCACCTCGGCCTGCTTCTGGACCGGCCCACCATCGGCTGCGCCAAGTCCATCCTGGTGGGCCAGGCGGTGGAGCCCGGCGAGCATGCTGGTTCCACAGCAGCGCTGTTCGACCAAGGCGAAAAGGTGGGGGTGGTGCTCCGCACGCGTGACCGGGTGAAGCCGATTTATGTCACCATTGGGCACCGCGTCTCACTGGAGTCGGCCGTGCGAATTGTGGCCCAGTGCCTGGAGGGGTTTCGCATTCCTAAACCGACGCGCGAGGCGGACCACTGGGTGCGCGATCTGCGGCGAGCGTACCAAAAGTCATCAGCCATTTCCTTGGACGGGTGATGAGTGACGAGCAACCCAAAGACGAAAATCGAAACTCGCCCCCATTTTCGAGTTTCGATTTTCGATCCTGGTCAGGCTGTCACAGATGACTGAGGATGGCTTGATGTGAGCCCGTTTCTATGTCCTCAAACTCTTCGGAAAGTGAGCGCGTCGGCCTGTGCTTCTCTTGTCAGCATTTGCGACTGGTGCGCACCGATCGGGGTTCGGTCTTTTACCAATGCCACCGCTCGGCGACGGACCCGAGCTATCCAAAGTACCCTCGCCTCCCGGTTCTCCATTGCCCGGGCCATGAAGTGAAAGAGGAGGCGCCGGAACCGTCGAATTAGAAGTACTTCGCGAACCGCCCCTATGCCTTATCGGGGGTCGAACGATTCGCCCTCTTATCGCGCAATCGGGTACAATACGAGTTGAGGCACTTGGGCACACCTGCAACCTGAAGAGGCGCTATGTGGAGGCATGATGAACTTTCCGGTAGGAGCTGAGGACGTCAAGGTTGTTCACGGACGTAGCACAGGACTTCAAGTGGTGTGCATTTGCGGCTGCGTCAATTTCAATTATCTCGACCCGCAAGACACTCTGTGGAGATGCCGGAACTGCGGCCGGGTTCTAAGCAACGACTTCCCCCGTTTGCTGGAAAGCGCGGTGGCGCTGCAAAAACAGGTGGCAGCGACTGAAGCGGTAGCCGCGCCGCCCGCGAGCAGCACGGCTTAGACCATTATTTCTGTTTTCATGCCCCCACCCCCAGCCCCCTTGGAGCAGATGTTACTGACAACTGAAAACTGAAGACTTGCCTTAAGAACTGCTTGGCTTCAGCCAGCCTTTTCGATGGTCAGCCACGTAGCGCTTTGAGCGGGGATGGTCAAGCTCACGTTGGCCTCAAACCTGTGATTCAGTGGGTACTTCCGTGGCTCGCCGTCCTGCTCACGGACCACAGCGTTCTCGACCAGTCCGGTGTAGTAAAGCGGCAGCGTGAGCGCTCGCGTGACTTCCACATCGAGTGGATTGTAAACCATCGCCAAGCCTTTCACTTCCAACCGTGGATTGACGTGCAGGATAGCGTCGATATCGCGGCCATCCGCCCGGCGGACGTGGATAATGTCGGATTCGAGAATGCGGCGGTGGGCTTTGTAGAAATCCACCCACTTTTTCACGACGGCTCGGGTCTGGTCCGTGTCGTAAAGCTCATGCCCGCGGTAGGCTGCCTGCACGCCGGAACCGAGAAGCTGGGTCAAGATCTGCGCGTACACGTCCAGGTGTTCATGCAACGGTTCAATCGTCGCTGCGGCTCCACCCCCGTGATACTGCACCAGGGGCACATGCATCCACCCCATGCTGGGGGTCTTCTCCCACGTGCCGTCGAAGATGTTCTGGCGAGCAATGATGACTTGTTCCGCGCGTGGCAGTGACCAGTCGGTCTCCCGGTAGCCCATTCCGGTTTTGCTGGAACCATTCAGGAAGTACCAATCCGGCACGGTCAGGTAGACGCCTCGGGCGCGGCACCAGCGATAGAACTGCACAATTTTGGTCCACTGCGTCCATTGCGAGTCGAGCAAGTCTCGATGCCCGGGATGGCGGGTGGAGGCGCAAACGTCGCCCGGATACGAACCATCGTGTTCCAGCACGCCCATGCCGGTCTTTTCGATAAAGGTGTAGAGGTTTCGGAAGTAGTCGATTCCCCACGGGCTTCCAAGGCAGGGTGAGTGCCCGAAGATTGCCCCTTTCGTCGTGCCCGTCTGGGGGCTGATGACATCACTTTCCGGGCCCACCTCGCGGCTGGCCAGCAGTGAGTAACCGCCCAGGAAAATGCCTTTCCCCCTTGCGTAATCCACCAATTCTTTCATTTCCTGAACGTAGTCGGCGTTCACATTGGCAGGGTCGAAGTGCATCTCCACGAGGTGCGTCCCAAAAGAGATAATCACCATCTCAAATCCGACTTCCGCCGCCTGGTCCACGGCGCTTCGAATCGCCGCGGGTTTATCGCTGGTCAGGTGCATGAAAATGGGATTCTCGGTTACCCAGGGAGAGATGGTGCGATACATGCGCCGCCAGGCCAGGCCCGTGCGTTCGCGCTCGGTATTGTCATGGACCAGTTCATACGTGCGAAATGATTCGAACGTTTCGCCCGGAAGAATATCCACCTCCGGACCGATCGGCGGATACACGTGAAGGAGGCAGGGAGTTTGGTAATCGTAACTCACCTGAGTGGTGTAATCCGGATCTACATCCCAGTGCACGGTGTGATTGGCGCTTCCCGCTTCGCCTCCGGCGAATTCGTAATCGGACTCGACGTGGATATTGGGAGAATGCCACCCGGCTTCGCCCACATCGGACGCGTACTCCACGGCGGCCAGGATTTCGTTTACAAACCGATTCAGGCGCACTCGTCTGCCGGACTGGTTTTGAATGGTAAGCCATTTCGAAAGCAGCGGGATTCCATCAAACATTTCATAGTGGACGAAAACCGTGATTCCCGAGGTTCCCGAATCTCCAGGCTCAAAGCGAAGAGTGAGGGAGGCGCCGGGAGGAGGCCAAGGCTGATCGCCGGAGAAAGGCGTGCGTTTCCATGGAAACCGCTCTTGGGTCTGGCCGATTCGGAGCCCGGTGCAGCGAAAGGCGTTAGAGTCAACGGACATTTGGTCCAGCCATTCGGGTTTCAGATAAGCACCGTCTTTTTGTCCGACCAGCCCTCCTATGGGCGTCTCCGCTTGCCAATCCAGTTTGACGTAAGCTTCCGGCTTCACGGCACGCAGAATTGAAGCCCCGGTCATGAGGTTATCAAAACCCACGGTGGCGGCATTCGGTCGCAAACGCCAAGTGCGCCGGATCAGGCCGTTGGTCATCGCAATTTCATTCGCATGGCCGGTACGATAAACGCCTGCCGCGAACCCAAAAGGCTCGACAAGCCAATCTGCAGGCAGCGCCTTCACGTTTTCATCGCTGGAAAGCGCTGGGAGGTGGGAGAAGTCGTCAAGTGAAGCAAAGTCAGCCCGTTCCTGGCCGTGCGCATTAAGAACTAATCCCCGCGCTGATATCGCGCTCAGTCCAATAAGCGACGTGGTCATGAATCCTCTTCTGTCCATATTGCAAAGCCTCCTGGCTGTCGGCAACCCGGCTTCCTGTTTGGTTCCAGCTTCGCTGGGATGCGGGACTCCCGGCGGGTTGCGGGTGGCAGAAACGCAAGCCCAGCCCCTTCATGCGCATGTGAGAGTTGACGGCAATCACGGGAAACGCGCGAGCCGCGCCCGCTCGCCGGGAGATTACCACCTCGCCGGGCGGTCGGTGACGAGTTCGGGATGCTCGCGGCGGAAAGTTTCCGCAATGTGGCATGACCAGCAGACGGGTTTGTAGGTCGCGAAGATATCCGGCAGCTTCTCGGCGGGCACATCGCCCCAACTCACGGTCTTGGAATCCGGCCCCAGCAAAGCGGGCATGTGACCGGTCCATTCCGCGACGTTATCCACCGGCTTGTGGCAATAGGCGCAGGTCTTGCCTTGGTACCATCCCGCCACGATATTGCGCACCAGGCACCCCTGGCCCAGAGCTTCGACCTGACTTAGACAATCCTGGGCGCAGTCCTGCTTTTCCGGCCAGCGGGAACAATCCTGGAGGCGGTGATAAGTTCCGCCCCGAAAGGCCTTTAAGGCTGCGCTTTTGGCGTCCAACTCCACTGCCGCGGCACAATGGGTTTCAGGGCAAGTCACCAAGCGCTTGCCCCGGGCCCGAAAATAGGTTCGCACCCCCCTGACTGATACGAAGATCATCATGCCTAAGGCGAGCCCCGCAAGCAACGAAATGAATACAACCATGACGATACCCATGTGCGCCTCCTTCCGCTTACTTCTGAACATAAGCAAATCCACACCCAAAAACGCGGACTATCGTGACTTTTTGGCGCCAGGAGGTGGCCAAAATGCCTGATATGTTTGCCGGTTAGGAGGTGTTAGGCTCGTCCTACTCGCGATTTGGTCACCGAGGAGGTGACCTGCGGCTTCGCCGCTTGCTGTGCCGAAAGACTGCGCCTTTCCATGGGGGGACGGCAGAGCTGCGTCAACGGGTGTGGGTCCAGAGAAGGGTAAAACGCGCGATGGTGTCGAAATCGCGGTCTTTGTGCCAAACGGGAGTCTGCCATTCGATGGCGATGGCGGCGATTAAACAGTGCAGGGAAGACCGGATCGTGTAGCCCTTGATGCGGCCCTCAAGGTGCGGTGCCACCCAGGGGCCGCTGTTGATTGCATTCGGGGACGGCCTGGTATATGTTGTTGGCCGGGCCGGAGTTCATAATGGAATTTCCGGCAAAATCGGACTTCAAAAAGGATTCCTCGAGTTGCCTCTGATCGGTCGCCGCCATCCCTGGATTCAATGGTCATGCCTCTGTTTAGCGGCGCTGATGCTTTCATGCAGCTACGCCACGGGGGCGGGGGAGGGGAAACCACCAGTCGACCGGCTGCTGGAACCTGTCCCTCGCGACCGCTACGCCGATGATGTCGGGCGATTTCTGGCTGGACTGCCGGCGCGAGCTGACAGCCCGTTAGCCAAGCTGCAAGAGAATCCGGCCTGGGTAACCCACAGACGGGAATTGGATAGCGGCTGGACCAAGGTTGAGAATGAGCGTCTACCCATAATGAGCTCGTTCCAGAAGGCCGAATTTGCCAGTTCTCCGGCGGCCACATCGCGCGTGTTTTATCCATTCAGTGGTCCCGACGCGCTCACCGTCACAGTCTTCTTCCCGCAGAGCCCTGTCTATGTCATGGTCGGTTTAGAGCCGGCGGGAACGCTGCTTCGTCCCGAACGACTCGAAGGAAAGGATCTCGCGACCTATCTGGCGGCGACGAGATCCACCCTGGCCACGGAATTGGACAGGACTTTTTTCGTTACCCACCAGATGGACCTCCAGTTTCGAGGGCAAGTAACCGACGGCCTTTGCTTGCCGATAATGGAGTTGCTGGTGCGGTCACACCATACGATTTTAGGTTTTCGGTACGTCAGGCTCGACGACAGCGGCGAAATCGTTGAGCGGCCGTCCACCTATCGGGGGTCCGGCAAAAATTGGAACACGGGCGTGGAGATCGAGTTCCTCAGCGACAACGACCAATCCGATCACAAACTGTTCTATTTTTCCGTAAATTTGTCGGATGATCGCTTGAAGGAAAACCTGCCGTTTCTGAGTTTCCTCTCCCGCCTCCAGGGGTCCACAACGTTTCTTAAGGCGACCTCCTACCTGATCCATCAACCGGGGTTCTCGATTATCCGTGATCGAGTGCTGCAAGAGAGCGGCGCAGTTCTCCAGGATGACTCGGGCGTTCCATACCATTTCTACCTCTCGCCGAATTGGCGGGTACAATTGTATGGGGAGTATGATCGGCCCTACGGGCCCTTTCGTTACCTGCAACAGCCGGACTTGCGCAATGCCTACCTGACGCAGAAGCCTCGGCCGCTCCCCTTCCGGATTGGATACGGCTCCAGATATATTCCCTCCAATCTTCTCTTTGCCACCCGGACGAAGTAGGTCCGGACGGCCGGGGCGTGGCGGGCGCCGCCGCGTTTCCTCGCTCAAGATTTCAAATCACAACGCATATTGCCAACGCGAAAATTTCACCAAGCTTCCACATCGGAAATAGATGTGGCACAGGTCGAATTGCGCGGATACAATCGCCCAGCCAAAAGAATGAGCAAGGGGGATAATCCGATGTGCCGCAACCAAGCCGTGGCGGCCAGCAAGACGACTTGCAGAGGGGCCGTGATTTGCCCCCTCTTCGCCTGCCTGGCCGTCACTACGATGCTGGTGGCGATATCGAACGCCCGGCAGGCCGGCGCCTTGGCGGCTTCGAGTTCGCCCCAAGTGCCTCGGTGCGTTGCGGAATCAGCGTTTTTCAGGGGTTTGCCCAAGGACTTCCAGTGGCCGGGTCCTGATGACGCTCTGAGCCTGCGCATGCTCAGGGAGTATGGGGCCATGTTCGTCGCTCGGGAGGGAGTTGCCCTCCCCCCCGTTCTAATATTCCCGGACTCCAATGCTGTCGGGCAGTGGCAGTCAAGCGTCGGCACCGAGTCGGCTGAAATCGCGGGTATCCGGGTAAGGCTTCAGACCACGGCGATGCGCGCCTTGGTGAAGGCCTGCGAAGAAGCGTCTAAAGCCCACGTTCGCATTTCACCCTACGAGCCGGATGCTGCGCAGCGCAGCTACGAGCAAACCCTCGAGCTCTGGGGGCGCTATGTAAATCCGGGTCTTAAACATTGGGTCGCTAAGGGATCACTGAGCGCTGTCGAAGCTGAACGCATCAGAAAGTTACCTGCCCGCAGGCAGGTGCAAGAGATCCTCGAGCTCGAAGAGCGAGGGCTGTATTTCGGTAAGAATCCTTCCGAGTCAATTTTATCGCGCGTCGCGCCTCCTGGCGCCTCACAGCATCTTTCCATGGTCGCCTTCGATGTCAAAGAACACAATAACCCTGTCGTCCGCTCCATCCTGGAACATCATGGCTGGTATCAAACGGTGAAGTCTGACTTACCACACTTTACTTACCTGGGCATCGAGGAAGATCTGCTTCCCTCGCGGGGGCTCAAGATGGTCAGAAGCGGCGGCCGCGTTTTCTGGGTTCCAGACTTTGAATGCCCACCCACCAACAGTGCAGAGGTACCCGGCGCCCCCTAGCCGGATTCCTCTGCCGGTCCTAACATGATAACGTCTGGATATCTATAGGGAGGCAACCAATGGCTACCGTCGCGTCGATCATGGCGGACCTCAAAAAGCAGGGCACGGAGCAAACGCGCAAAATATATGCGCGCCACGGCATGGCTACGGACAATATGTTCGGAGTGAGCATTGCCGACCTTAAGCTCATCGCCAAGAAAATCAAAGGGCAGCAGGCTCTGGCTTGCGAACTCTACAAAACGGGGAACGTGGACGCGATGTATCTTGCCGGAATGGTGGCCGACGGCTCCCGGATGACCAAAGCCGAGTTGAATGCCTGGGCCGAGGGCGCCGCGAATCTCCAGATGATTGCGGAATACACCGTCCCCTGGGTCACGGTTGATAATCCCCACGCTCGCGACCTGGCCATCCACTGGATGAAATCCAAGAAGGAGCGCGTGGCCTGCTCGGGTTGGTCTACGTATGCCGGACTCGTCACCAAACAACCGGACGAAGCTCTGGACCTGGCGGAAGTCGAGAGCCTCCTCAACACGGTGGTAAAGGGAATTGGCAGCGCGCCAAACCGCGTCCGCTACACCATGAATGGTTTTGTCATTGCGGTGGGGAGTTACGTGCAGCCCTTGTTGAAACAGGCGAAGGCCGCGGCCCGGCAGATCGGCGCCGTTTCCGTGAACATGGGGGACACGGCATGTAAGGTGCCGCTCGCCACCGCGTACATCGAAAAGGTCGAGGCCTCCGGCCGCGTCGGCCAGAAGCGAAAAACCATCCGATGTTAACCCCCTATCACCCGGCAGGCGGCGCGCGCGGATGCATCATCACGTAAAGCGATCGCCCAGGCGACGTAGCCTCGGTTAGTGCTTTCCTGACCATGGGCCTTTCTGGCTGCGTGCACTTGCCTTTGGGGTACCACGCATGAGAAAAGACCACGGTCAGAAAATCACTGACCGTGGCTGCACGCTCGTTGGTTTCAAGGTTGTAGCAGACTTGTGGTCCAAGGTCCGTGGCCTTTAGGCCTTGCGCCCCCTTGGGGGTGCGCGTAGATTATCGCCATGTCACGTCCGCTGCCGTTATAGACGCGCTACATTTGCTTCACCACTTGCTCCGCGGTTGCCACACTTTACTTGAGAAGTGCGCGGTATGCTCGCCCGATCACATCGAGCCTCCCACCCCTGCGGCAATGCTCCATTCTTTTTACAACGTCACTTCTACAACTTCATCGAGATCGGTGGGCGGTTCAGCGGGAAGGGTCAGCACCACGCGATCGCCGTCTTCCTTCCAAGCCACGGCCTGGCCGGTGCGGAGCAACTTCGCTGCTTTCGGGGTGGGCACTCCCGTTAAGGTGGCCGTCCGCTGCTGGCGCGAGAGGAAATGGACGTACCACACGTTGCCTTTTATGGTTACGGGAACATCGCTGCGCTCCGGATACGGTCCGGCCTCGACGTCGAACACCGACACTCCGCTGTGTTTCATCCACCCCGCCATCTCGTCGCAGATGGCGTAGTGAGCGGGTGACAGCGTCCCGTCCGGCCGTGGCCCGAAATCCGGCAGGTAATTGCCGCCCCAGGCGCGATCCCTGGCCAGCCGCTCGATCAAATGGCTGGCGGGCCGGCAGGGGGCTTTCTCTCCGCGCCAACTCCAGCCCACGCAGGTCTGCTCGCATTGTTCCCAGGCGCCCGCCGGCCGCTGGGCCGGGTCCTTGGCCTCAAAATGCGTGTCGTAGTCTCCAAACATCCTCTTCAGACTTGTCCAGTGGCAGTACCGGTCGTTTTGCACGATGTGGGGTTGAAGCTGGCGGACGTAGCGATCCATTTCCTCCCCGTGAAGATCGATCCCTTCCGGCCACTCGTAACCATCCCACCACAGCAAGTCGATGGGGCCGTAGCGGGTCAATATTTCGCCCACCTGCCCTTTGACGTAAACATAGAATTGCTCGAAGTATTTCTGCATTTCCCCGATGGGCATGTCGACGAATTTCGGAATCCCCAGCTTCTGCGGACTCGAATAAATAAAATCTGAATCCCGCCGAGGGAAAGCGCGATGCGGCCAGCCTGGGGGATTGTAATGCCAGTCGGTGGGCGAGTAATAGAAGCCGACCTTCAAGCCATGCTTCCGGCATGCGTCCACGAACGGCTGCACCAGATCCTTGCCGTGCAGCTTCTGCTTGACGCCAAACGCGCCATATTCGCTCGGCCACATCGCGTATCCATCACAATGCCGCACCACAAGCACACTGTATTTGAAGCCGGCTGTCGCCGCCGCCTCCATCCAATGGTCCGCATCGTAGTTTTGCGGGTTGAACTGGTCGGCCAGCGCGTCGTATTTCTCCACCGGCCAGTAGGCGTTGGATCCCTCCTTATTCCTGAACATACCCCACGAAACCTCGATTTCTCCGACACTGGCGGGCCCCCAGTGAAGGAACAGCCCAAGACCCGCTTTCTGAAACCAAGGTTGTATAGGCGGGTGGGATGGCCGTGAATCCGTGCCCCCGGCCGGATTGAGGTTTGCTTGAGCTGCCCGAGGCAGAGCCGCCGTCGCCGCAATCATCTGCATGAAATGTCGCCGGTTCATGTTTCCCCTCCCTTTCGAATTCGCGCGCTGGCAATGCCGGAGTACTCACGGGTTGGCTGAAATGAGCGAGGCAGCGCTCACCACACTACTTCGACGACCTCATCGAGATCAATCGGCGCTCCGGCTGGAAGGGTCAGGACAATCCGCTGGGCGTCTTTCTTCCAGATTGCACTCTCCCCGGTGCGCAGCAATTTGGCGGTCTTCGGTTCCTGCACCCCCCTCAAAGTAGCCGTCCGCAGGTACGGCGAAAGGAAATGCAAGTACCAAACACTCTCCTTGCAGGTCACGGGAACGTCGCTGCGCTCCGGGTAGGGTCCGGCTTCCACATCGAACACCGAGGCGCTGCTGTGCTTCATCCACCCCGCCATCTCGTCGCAGGCGCTGTAGTACTTGGGCGACATCGTCCCATCCGCTCGCGGCCCGAAGTCCGGCAGGTAATTACCGCCCCAGGCACGATTCCGCACCAAGCGCTCGAGGATATGACTCACGGGTTTGCACGTTACATCCTCCCCGCGATAACTCCATCCGCCGCAAATCGGTTCGCACTGTTCCCAAGCGCCCGCCGGCGGCTGGGTGGGATTCTTCGATTCATAGTCTGTGTTGTAATCGCCGAAAGGCTTGTGGGGACCCCAAATGAAATACCGGTCGTTCTGCACCATGTTGGGCTGAAGTTGGCGGACGTAGCGCTCCATCTCTTCCCCGTGAATGTCGATCCCTTCGGGCCAGTCGTAGCCATCCCACCAGAACAAGTCGATTGCACCGTAACGCGTCAGGAGTTCCGTGACCTGGCCTTTCACGTAAACATAGAACTGGTCAAAATATTTCTGCATTTCGCCCCGGGGCATGTCGACCCACTTGGGAATTCCCTGTCTCTGCGGATGCGAATGGCGCATTTCCCCATCCCGCCGCGGAAAGGAACGATTCGGCCAGCCGGGCGGGTTGTAATGCCAGTCGGTGGGAGAGTAATAAAAACCAACCTTCAGGTCATGCCTCCGGCATGCGTCCACGTACGGCTGCACGAGGTCCCGGCCGTGCAGCTTCTGTTTGGTGCTGAACGAGCCGAAGTCGCTCGGCCATAGAGCATAGCCGTCATGATGCCGCGTGGTGAGAACACTGTACTTGATGCCAGCTTTCGCCGCCGCCTCCATCCACCGGTTCGGGTCGTAGTCCTGGGGATCGAAGCGGTCGGCCAGCGCGTCATATTTCTCCACTGGCCAGTACGGGTTGGGTTTGCCGGAATCCTCGTACATCCCCCACGAGATTTCGATTTGCCCAACGCTTGCGGGTCCCCAGTGAAGGAACAGCCCAAGACCCGCTTTCTGATACCAAGGTTGAATGGGCCGATGGGACGGAGTTGAATCCACTGCCCCCGGCGTCATCATTCCAGGCGCTGCCCAAGGCAAAGTAGCTGTCACAGCAATTGTTTGTATAAAATCGCGTCGGTTCATATTATTCCGGAAGATCCCCTTAATCGGCGAATCAAGAATACCCGATCCGTTGGAGTTGCTCCTCGAAATCCCGCGGCAGTTCCATCAAGGGCGTTTCCACCGATTCAGCAGCGAAGCTCACCAGGTTAAGGAGCAATCGATCTGCGGCGGGGTGGTGGCCAACCTGATCGAGAAGCGGAAACGTACTTAAGATGAACCTGCCCTCCCCAAACCGATACGCCCCCAGCAGCACACCCGAGGCGTACCCGCCCGGCGTGAAGTAACCCGCGGCAAAAGCAGCGGCAATGACCTCCGGGGGCGTCTCCTGTCCGTCGAAGAGGTAGTTGGGAATCACCGGGCCGTAGTAATACCAGTCCAGGATGCCGCGCCCCTGCAAACCCTCGAAAACCGGGTGCGCCTTCGCCACGCACTCCTTGTGGTACAGCCAGTCGTTGAATTTATAGCAGCGCCCTTTTTGTGCCAAAGGTAACCACGCGACGGTGTTTTTATCCTTTTTAAAAGTATTTTGGGAAAGGAAAACCACCGCGCTGCCTCGAGCCATGCGCCGGGCCAACTCTTTCCAAGCCTCCCGATCTCCAGTTGCTTCCGCAGGCTCCCCAACCAAAATAACTTCCCGGCGGCTCGGTGTGGCTCCTTGGAAAGGTTCGCCTGTCACTCCCCGAGATTTAAGCCAGGTCACCACTTGCGAGGGAACTCCCCAGAGCGTCACCCGTTGGTCTAAGCGCGGCAGTGATTGCGGGTCGGTAAGATGAAATTGCCAAGAGGCCTCGGTGGCCGCTGCCCCTTTGTCGAAGGACGCCGTCAACTCGTAATCGCCGGGCGGGCCGTTCAATGAAACCTCTTCCGCCATGACCGGAGCTGCCAAGGGCCCATCTACGCCTGCTGACAGGCTTGGAATGAGCAAGGTCGCGGCCTTCTCCCAAGCTATTCCCGCCGGGCCCCAAACCCGGAAGCGGACCGGGTACTCGCCGGGGCGCAGCACGTCCTCATTGGCAAGGACACCTTCCAGTTTCACGGTCTCGCCCACGTACGCGTTCGTCGGGTTCACAAAAAGGCACCAACGGACGGGGGCCCAGCCATCGCGCATGGCGTCCATAACGCCCGGTTTCCAATCGCGCCAGAACCTCCAAACGCCTTCACCCGTGAGCCCGTGGTCAAGCAAACCCGTCAGGTTGAATCCGCAGATCTTGGGGTTCGACCGAATGGCGTTGAAACCCAGCAAGCGGTGCCGCGCCATTCGAAGCTGGCTGTCGCGCAGGAAATAATCAGGGAACGCGTACACTCCATCCATCCCCAGGCGTTTCCAATCGGCGGTCAGCTTATCGGCCATCGATTTCACTAAAACGTAATCCTCCATATCGGGGCGGGCTCCCATTTGTTCGTACATGCGCGCCTCGTGGATGACGTCCATCATGCTGCCGATCCCGTATTCGGAAAGAAAAACCGGCTTACCGTCCTGGCCCAAGGTTCGAAGCTCCTGGGTGATTTCCGGAGTCTGGGGAACGTGCGGGTAGAAATGGACGTCGCCTATGTCCTGAATTTGTCCCCCGACTTTCGTCATGTGGGTGGCGGCGGCTCCCGGCCCCTCTTTACCCCACTCGTACTCCCACTTCCAACTGCCGGGATTGCTTACGGAGCCGATGCTGGGCTGCCTGTCCCAGCGGCCGCTGCCGAGAAGTACCAGGCGGCTATCGTCCAACGACCGCACCAGGGACAAAGCCGCAACCGCTTCGCGAAACACCGGACCGTCTTCAGTCTCGTTCAGCATTCCCCACATCGCCAGGCTGGGGTGGCTGCGATCCCGCAGCACCATTTCCCGAATTGACAACTCGTATCGCTCCTTCATCTTGGGAGAGTCCGCAAGCAGCCACCCCGCCAGGGATTCCTCGTAGACCAGCAGGCCGATCTCGTCGCACAGGTCAAGCTGGTAAGGATGGGCCATGCCGGAAATAAAGCGCAGCATGTTGAAACCCGAAGCCTTCGCGTATAACAGGTCGAGTCGCAACAAGTCCGGCGCTCCGGCGGGGGGCACGATCTGACCCACCGGACAGTGATTCCCCGTGTGGCTACTGCGCACGAAAATCCTTTTGCCGTTCAGCCGGAAGTAGCCCTTTTCCACACGAAAGTCCCGGAAGCCGCAGCGAGCTGAGGCTTCGTCGAAGCCATCCACTCCGTCCGCGTTCACCCGAACTGAGACCCTATACAAGTACGGATCGTTCAAATCCCATAGTCGATGGTTCTCGACATGCAGAGTCACTTCAAGCCGCGAGTCTCCGTTCGCGAGGGCACGCGTAAATCGCTTCACCAGAAGAGTCTTTCCGGCAGCGGCAGGGCTCACCGCCAATTGCAGATGAGCCTTGGTCGCCTTGGAGGTGACGTTGCGAAGCCGGACTTGCACGCGGATGTCTCCGGTCGTCCAATCGGGGCGCAAGTAGACGTCATCCACCCACACCGCCGGCGTCATCAGCAATCCGACCGGCTCCACGATTCCCCCGGAATCGAAACTGTTTCCGGGGACGTAATCCACTCGTTCGTTCCGATGCGGAATTTCTTTCAAGGTCAACCCATCGATGGGTTGATCTCCGGGCTTCAGCACACGCACGGCGAGCAGGTTGCCTGCTGCGGGTTTAATGGCGTCGGTGACGTCAACCTCAAATGGGGTCTCGGACCCCTCATGTTCCCCAACGCGCACGCCGTTCATCCACACTTCAGCAAAGTAAGCCACGGCTCCGAACTGGATCAGATAGCGCCCTTGCGCGTAAGGATGCGCCGGCGCGGTGAACTCGCGCCAGTACCAGACAACACCGTGGTAAGCAGGAAAAGCCTCCTGGAATATTCCTGGGACCCGCACCCGCGAGGCGTCGGCAGCAGGGCGGGCAAACCATTTCTGCTCCCGCCCCAGGTTCTGCGGGTCGCGCACAATCATCCATACGCCGTTAAGCGGGAGAGCGGGAGTGGCAATTACCGTAAACTCGTCGCCGCGTTCGGCCATGGTATGCGACCCCACGGTCTGCGAGCTTGCGGCGGCGAGGTCAGATTCATTATTCAACAAGGCGCCTGCGGCTCCTCCCGCAATTCCCAACTCCGTTACGTCTTTCAGGAAACCTCGGCGGTTCATGGTTTACCCTCCGAAGGGCTTATTTCAATCACCTTGAGTTCTCGCGGGGCAAGAGTTTCGTTCCGCTCCACCGTTCCCTTCACAGTGGCCAAAGGCTGGCTGCCGTCGGGTTTGATCTCCTTCAGCTCCCAACGCCCGCCTGTCAGCCCAAATTGTGCCGGGTCGATCCGGTACGGGAATTCCACCGGTGCGTCAATGTAATTCGCCAAGAACACCGCCAAGTTGCCATTTTCATCCTGCCACAATCGTGCTTCGGCGGCGGGCACCGTACCGGTGTGTTGGTCTTTGTTCCATCCAAACCCATCTTCCGTAAAGGTGGGCACAGGCTTTTGGGGCTCGACAGGGCTCAGCAGACGGCCGTAAACCAGGAAAGGTTGGGTGGCTACCCGCAGGCGTCCACAGGCGCGAAGGTAGTCCGCCTTGGTGTGACTTTCCGGCTTGAAGAGGTCCAAGCTCATCCAGCCGTTTTGCCGGCCGTCCATCCAAGCCTGTCCCTGGGCATAGCAGAAGTAGCGGACGCTCTTGGTAATGTCGCAAGGGCTGGCAAAGAGGATTGTGTAACCCGAGTAGATCATTTCCATCATGGGGATTTCCCGGTCGGTGGTTTGCGCCCAGGTAAGGTTGCCGTCCACAAGATCCAGGAAAACCTCATCGGCGCCCTCGGAAGTGACCACCGGGCGCCGGCCCTGGCGCGTTGAAGCATTCCGAACTTTGGCCAGCAGCTCGCGGTTTCCGTCCGCCCAGTAACGGCCACCGCCCACGGGGTGGCCGTGCTCTCGGTTGAAGCAGAGCTCGTGTTCCATGGCGGAAACCTGATCCACGTACACGCCGTTGACTCCGTAGTCCTCCACCAGGCTCTGCACGAGGCTGGAAACGGCATTCTGCCAATACTCCTGGGTGGGGCACATGGAGAGCAGGCGTCCGGAGGCCTCGCCATAAAAGTGCAGCCGATACCCGCCTGCCTCATCCACGATGGCGTGCGGCCCGAACTTGTCAAAGTCCGGAATGTTGAGGTCAGCGCTTGAGCCATTGATGTACGGCATCACCAGCACGCCCTGGCCCACCAGGTCTTTAACGCGTTCCACAAAACCGGGTTTGGGAGGGAGGAAGTGGGGATACTCGTTGTCAAATTTCATGTGATGCCAGTTATACCAGTGCACGCCAATGGGCACGCCGAGGAATCTTTGGGCGTCGAGCAGAGGCGCATCCATCTGCTGTGGTTGGCCCTCCGCGCCCTCCCACACCCAATCTGCCAGAATCCACACGCCCAGGTTTTTCAGAATCTCGGGAAAGTCCCTGCGCTGGGAGAGCTTCCCGCCCTGCACCCACTTCTGCTGCAAAGCCCACTGGCGATAATGGAGTGCCGCTTCCTCCCACTGGCCTTGATATACCCCGAATTCCACCGGATAGTAGCCCGGATAGTCTGACCCGGTGACGCCCATGTTTTCGGCGTAATGAACAATCGAAATGCTCTTATCCCCTGAGTCCACCACAAAGTCTTTTGCATAGGCGTTGGGGTCCCGGGTGCCGAGGTAGACCGAATCACGCTCCCGGCTCAGCGCCAGGAATTGCATCGGGAAGCCCCCGGAAGGATAGCGGGGCTGGATCTTCCCGCTCCAGGCGCGCAGCAACTGTCCGCCGCTGCCAAACACCGGACGAGCCAGATCGTACTTGCCCGCTTCCGGAAAACCGTTCACCAAGGGGAATGCCACGGTCCAAAGACCCCAGTAATCACTTTTGTTGATGACGGAGATTCGCCACTGCGCGAGGCCCGAGTCGGGGGGCAGGTCCACCGTCACGCGCACTGTCAGAACGCGCTCCTCATGCCACCAACGCAGATCGTTCCATTCCATCACCGCGAGCTGAGCGCCACCAGGAAGCTTCTCCACTCGAAGGTAATTGCAAGGCGCGTAGTTGTTGGTGACTTTCTCGATCTGTTTGCCCTTGGCGAAGGCGATTTCCCAAAGCAGGTGTTTGTCCTTAACCGGCTGGATGTGATTCAGACCGCTATGGAGATCCACCAGAGCGGACAGTCCCATCCCGCTGGGCTCAAATTCCAGCCGCACATAGCTATTGGAAAGAGTAATCCCTTGTGACGGGTCTAAATGCTGGGCGGCCTGCAAACCCACCGCGCACCCTACTGTCGCCAAAATTGCCAGGATTTGAGTTCGCATTGTTCCTCTGTTTACCCGGAGAATTCTACTTGCATTGCTCGCCTGCACCGAACTGCGCGCGGCCTCATTGTCCTTGTATGAGCGTGGGGAAAGCGGAAGCTTTATCCCATTTGATCCAAAGCCTGAAGCAGCGCGCGGATGTACCCGTAGCAGTAGGCGAATGACTGCAACCCGTCGGGGTCTTTGGGCGCCTGCGGCACATGATCAGGCATCAGCAGATAGGGATACTCAACTTCTTTATAAACCTGGAGGGCTTTGACAAAGTCGACATCGCCCTCGTCGGGGTAGACCTCCTGAAAATCATCGCGGTGGCCGCGAATATTCCGGAAGTGCACGTTGAAAATCTTTTTCCGCGTGCCGAAATACCGGATCACGTCGAAAATTTCCTTGCCAGGGTCGTCCAGCATTTCCGAGACGGTGCCCTGGCAAAAGTTCAACCCGTGATAGGGGCTCTCCTTGATGGTGATGAATCGCTTCAGCCCGTCGACGGTGCCCAGCACGCGGACCACTCCCTGGTAGCCTTCCGGCGGCACGCCGGGATCGTGGGGGTGGCACGCCATTCGAATCTTGTACTCATCGGCAACGGGGATCACGCGCTCCAGGAAATAAGTGATCCGCTCCCAGAACATGTCGGCGTCCACACGCCCGGCGCGGGTGAGCGGCGGATGGGGATGAGCGTCCTTCAGCCGCCACGTGCTGTACGTCGCGTCGCCCCGTCCTGGGGTGCGCCCGGTGCGCAGCACGCCCAGTAGGGTCAAGTTGTACTTGATGGAGGGAATACCCACGGCGGCACAATTGCGGATGAGGGTTTGAACCGCCTCGATGTCGCGATCGCGTTCGGTGCCGTTCGCCAGCGTGATGGCGGGATGGGGCGTTTGATCGACAAGCGAGGATTCGAGAAACGGCGGCGCGACGCAATCGATGGAAATGCCGTTTTTCTCCGCCATGTCCTGCATGCGCTTCAGCTCATCTACGGTGGCATAGAGACGGCCCTCGCCGATTTCCGGATACCCGCAGATGTTGCGGACGCCGTAACGCGCGAAATACTGGAGGTGGGTTTCATTCGTGGGGGCGCTCTGGCATCCGAGCTTCATCAGGACGCGACGGCCTGTGGCTGGGGCAGCGTTCGTACTAGCGCTCCTGAGCGCCACCGCCGCGGCGCCCGTCGAGGCGATGAATTTTCTGCGATTCATTAGAAATGCTCCTTTTTCTCTGTGTCCTCCGTGACAGAAAAAGATTTCAACGGAGTTCACTGATCGGCTCTGTGCCCTCTGTGAGGAATGTTTTGAGGCACAGAGGACACGGAGAAGCCGGCGGATGCCTAAACGTCGATCCGGTAAAGGTATGCGTCACCCACCCAGCCGTCCTTGAACGTGAACATGCGCGTCATGTGCAGTGCGATCTGCCGGGTCTCGCGATCTTCGCGGGCGTAGAAATTCGACAGCGCCAGAATCTCATCATCGCCCGGCTGCCGGTCGTCCACCATGATGAGGCTATCGCGGATCAGCAGTCCCGTGTTCTGATCCACCTCGCCCACGTAGAACGGGCGTCGCGGGAGGTCATTGTTGGGGTTCTCGCGGCAGATGTTCCCCAGCCAATAGAGTTTGCCATTGGAATGGCGCAAGAGTTGAGAACACGAACTGGGGGAATAGAACGATTCGCCTGAACTGTACGTCCAGGGTGCGGGGGGCGTCCAGTGCCAGCCGCCGTCGCGGGAATAGGAAATCCAGCGGTAGCCTGGCAGTTGCGGTTTCCGGTGGTTCGACCCACGCATCACCACAATCAGGCGGCCGTCGTTCAAGGTTGCCAGCGTTCCCTCAATCATCCCGCGCGTGGAGCGAGCCGGATCGCCTTTAATCAACTCCGCCATACGCCATACCAAGTGTTTTCCTTTCCATCGGGCGTGCAAAATCGCCACATCCGTATAAGTGTAACCACCGCCGGGGTTGTACAGCTTGCCGTCGGGGCCGAGAGGAGCGATTTGCGCCGGCAAGAGAATTGAGCCGTCTTTTAGCGTGATGGGCAGTGAGGGGACATCGCCCAGCATCACGCAGTTCTTACCGGTATAGACGCCGGGAAGCGGATGGCGCGCGTCGAATTCCCTTCCCTGCTGGATTACCTGATGGGCCACACCTTCGACGGAATAGAAGATGTTCCACTGGCGCAATCCCTCCATCGGATTATCTGTAGGAAGGATGGCCTCATTCCAAAACTCCAGATACCGACCCGTCTGGGGATCCACGTAACCGGCACGCGGAGCCAGCCGCCACGTTCCCTCCGGCCGTTTCTCGCGGATCTTGCGTTCGGTGGGTTCGCTCCAGGTGTGGCCGTAGTCTGTGGAATGCCGGAGGTAGACAACGTCGACGGTATCGGAGCGGCTGGAGCGCCCCTCCACGGAGACCATCGCGCCACCCGTGGCTTGCGTGTAGAACGCGCAGGCTGAAACCGCCGTGCCCTTGCCGGGCGAGCGAAGGAAAATTTCACGCGAAACACGTTCCGCCGCATGAACGCTTGAAACGGGCTCGCCAGAAAGGGCGAGGAAAGTCGCCGATGTTCGCAGAAAGTCACGACGCGTCATTTTCCCCTCGGAGGGGCAACCCTGGCGGTTGCCCTTGTGTAACGGTGGCCGGACTTATCCCCACCAGGTCAGGAGGTCGGCAACTACCAAATTTTGAGGTCGGCACGCCAATGTCGCCTGCCGCACACAGGTCAGGCTCGGTCGCACATTATGCGCACTTGCCCGCCAAATGAGAAGGGGAGAATTCTGAACCCATGCAACATATAAAGCGCGAGTTCCGAGATTTCTCCAGGGAGCCGATACGCATAGGAGTGGCGTGGTGCTCGGCAGGTCGTTTAGGCAACATGCCGAATGGGCGTTGTTCGTTCCAAATCGATCCAAGAACCCACCCAGCCTAGTTTCCGAGTGCCTTATCCAGGGGGAATCAGTAGGCGAACGTGGGCGCCATATCTACGGTTAGGCGACTTACCAGCCAAGTGGTCGCAAGCAGGTACGGTAAGTTCCGAGATGGTGACTTCGGGACCGGAATAGCTTCCGAGTGGCCCGGAGAATGAAGGTTTCTTCGATGGCCCTGGAGTGAAAGGAGAAGGCTGTTCACACTGTTACTCTGCTCGCAGAGCGTCCGTTGGATTCACAGACGCCGCACGCCGCGCGGGCAGAAAGCTCGCCAGCATAGACGCCAGACCTAGCAACACGGCAACGCCACCCAGGGTCAGCGGGTCCCACACGTGTATGCCGAACAACAGGTTTCGAATCCACAGGGAAGCTGCCGCTGAGCAGGCCAGCCCGATTGCCAGCCCGGTGAATGTAAGCCACCCTGCCTGCAGCATGACGAGCCTGTACACGGAGGTGCGCTGTGCTCCCAGCGCAATGCGCACCCCGATTTCCCGCGTCCGCTGGCTTACTACGTAGGCAATTACTCCGTAAAGGCCCAGGACACCCAACACCAGCGCTATCGCCGAGAATCCGCCCACCAACCAAGCCGAAAATCGGTGCA
>Ga0326727_10007561_pt1 | contig 28578 bp, 25 predicted proteins | sample MB2enrmetagenome_FD_207643 | JGI IMG/M metagenome (GOLD analysis project Ga0326727, IMG submission 207643) | Lab enriched peat soil microbial communities from McLean, Ithaca, NY, United States - MB29MY | ecosystem: Environmental > Terrestrial > Soil > Wetlands > Peat | place: USA: New York... | reverse complement strand
AGGCCCTTTGATCCCATCTTATGGGCGCTTCGCGCCATCCTTGCCGCGGCACCAAATCCCTGGGGTCCAGGGGCCCCTCGGCCCCTGGCGGGTCCAGGGCGGAGCCGTCGCGCGAAGGCGCGCGCCGGACCTGGCGGAGCGCGAGGCAGCGCCTCGCTGTCCTATAGCCACCGCCTGGTCGCCGCGCAATAGGAACGATACGCGTCCCCGAATCGGCGCAACAGATACGCCTCCTCGCGGGCAATCACTCCCCGTTGCAGCACCACCACCACCGGCACCAGCGCCGCCACGCACCAGGCCGCGTTCAGCGCCAACGCCAGCCCCAGCGACAGCAGGATAAGCGAGAGATAAAGCGGGTTGCGGCTGTAGGCGAACGGCCCGCTCCGCACCAGCGTCGCGGTCGGCTTGTACGGATTGACCGGGGTCCCCGCCCGGCGCAGCTCGCGCCACGCCGCCGCCGCGATCACGAGCGCGGCGAGCCCGAACAGGGGAGCGAGCACGCGGGCCGGGGCCGCCGGCAGGACGGGGAGGGGGATGGCGCGGTTGAGCAGCCAGCCGAGGGCGAATGCGGCCACGAACAGAAGCGGTGGCGGCACCACCACGCGGGCGTTGTCGTCACGCGACATGATTCACGAGCGCGACCGCCTGAGCAGCTCGTCGATCAGTCGGGGCGTATTCGCCGCCACCCGGCGAGCGAGGGCGGCAATCTCCGCCGTCATCGGCCGCCGTCCACCGAGAGCACCTGGCCGCTGACGAAGCTGGCGAGGTCGGAGGCGAAGAACAGCACCGCGTCGGCGATGTTCTGCGCGGTGCCGAGGTGCTTCAGCGCGATCCGCTCCACCAGCGCTTTCTGCCCCTCGGGGCCGTAGCTCTCCCACTGCTTCTCGGTGGAAGGATTGGAGCGGATGAAGCCGGGTGCCACCGAGTTAACGGTGATGCCGAACGGCCCGAGGTCGTGGCAGAGCTGACGGGTCAGGCCGACCTCGGCGTGCTTGGCCGCGCAATAGGCCTGGATCCCGGTCAGCGAGGCCTGCAGCCCGGCGCCGGAGCTGATGATGATGATCCGACCCGCCCGCGCCCGCTTCATCCCCGGCGCCACCGCGCGCGACAGCGCCATGGCGGCGCCGATGTTGACCGCGAAGATGGCGTCCCACTCCTCGTCGGTCACCTGCTCGATCGGCTTGTTGGTCTGCCCCGCCACGCCGCCGCAATTGTTCACCAGTGCGAAGATCGACCTCCCGCCGATGCGGCGCTCGACGTCGGCGATCCAGGCCGCCGCGGCGCGGCGGTCGGCGAGGTCGACGACCGCCGGCGTGATGTTGCCACTCGAGGCGGTCTCCCGGAGGTTTTCGGCGTTGTTGTCGGCGGCGAACACCACCGCCCCGAGTGCCGCGAAGCTGCGGGCGATGGCGCGGCCGATGCCGTGGCCGCCGCCGCTGACCGCCACCACCTTGCCGTCGAAACGAATGTTCATGGGTTGAGCAGCTCCAGCAGGTTGTCGTCGGAAAGGGAGCGCCGGCCGGCCTCGACCTCGTGGATCAGGGCGGCCAGCTTGCGGACGGTCGGCGTCTCGATACCGTGGCGGGCGCCGATCTCCACGATCGGGGCGATCTGCACGTCCACCTCGGTGCGGCGCTTGCGCACCGCGAGATCGCGCCAGATGCCGGAATGGGTCTTCGCGCTATGGCGGTTCAGCTCGACGATCCGCGCCACCGCCTCCCTCGCCGCCGAGGGGGGCGCGTCCGGCATGAAGGCGGCCGGGTCGAACATCGGGAATTTCTCCACCCGCACGCCCTCGGCCGCCGCCACCTCCAGCGCCTCGCGCGCCAGCGCCCGCCAGACCCCCAGCAGCTCGGGCCGGGCCAGGCAGTCGGAGATGCCCTTGTTGCCGAGCGCCTGGGCGAACAGCATGGCGCCGTAGCCGAGCTTGCCCCACAAGTAGCCCCAGATGTTGTCGCTGATGATGGCGTCCGGCTCGAAGTCGAGCATCACCCGGTGCAGCTCCTGAAGGCGCGGGGTGATGGTGCCGTCGAGCTCGCCCAGCACCACCGAGGAGCGCGAGCCGAACATCACCTCGCCGGGCGCGATCCAGTCGGTCGAGTAGTTGACGAAGGCGCCGATCGTGCGGTCGCGGCCGGCAATGCGCGAAATGATGGTCTCGTTGAGCCCGTTCTGCAGCGAGAGGATAGAACCGTCCTGCGCCAGCACCGGCAGGATCATGCGGGTGGCGCGCTCGGTGTCCAGCGCCTTCACGGCGAGAAACACATGCCGCCAGGTGCCCCTCACCTGCTCGGGCAGGAAGGCCGGCGCCACCACGCTGAACTGATCGACCGGCCCGGTGATCCTGAGCCCGGTGGTCCTGATCGCCTCGACATGCTCGGGCACGATGTCGACGAAGCTCACATCGTGGCCGGCGCGCTTCAGGTAGGCGCCACAGGTGCCGCCGATCGCGCCCGCGCCCCAGATCAGGATCGGGCCCATCACCAGTCCTCCAACATCTCCCGGGTCTCCTCCACCGCGATTTGCCAGATCGCCAGCATCTCCGCATCCGAGCGCTGGCTGCGGCCGCCGAAATTGCCGTCCTCCAGCAGGCTGCGCGCCTCGAACGGCGGCAGCGTCCAGAGCCGGCCGACATCCACCATCGGCTTCTGATCATCGGCGGGTGTCGCGGGCAGCCGGGTCCAGGGGAAGTTCTCCAGCCAGCTGCCGTGGCTGGCCACCGGGTCGATCTCGAGCGCCTTGGCAAGGGTGCGCGGCGCCCGCCACCAGTCGTGGAAGCGCACCCGGCAGTCCGGATTGTCCATCATCCATTGCTGCGCCAGCGCGCCGGCCGGGGCGTTGCCGCCATGGCCGTTGACCATCACGATGCGGCGGAAGCCGGAGCGCTTGAGGCTGTCGAGCAGGTCGCGCACCACCGCGCACAGCGTCTCCACCCTGAGCGTCATGCTGCCCGGGAAGGCCTGGAAATAGGGGGCGAAGCCGAACGGCAGCGCCGGGAACACCGGCACCGAAAGCGGCTCGGCCGCCTCGACGGCAACCCGCTCGGCCAGGATGGCGTCGGTTGCCAGCGACAATCCCGCGTGCTGCTCGGTGCTGCCCAGCGGCAGCACGGCGCGGTCGTCGGCCCGCGTCCAGTCCTCGACCATCCGCCAGTCCATCTCGGCCACGCGCATCTGCCATCTCCTGCTTTCGGCCGGCACGCTGACACAGCGAGACGCCGCGTCAAGTCGGTCGCGTCCGGCCTCGCGGTAACCCCCGGTCGGAACAAAAACGCCCACCGGCCGAGTCCGCTCAAGCGGATTGCATGGAACTAGCGGGTGGCGGAGAGCTCGCTGTCGCAGTTGGCGCGCTGGGCCAGCAGGCAATCTTCCACCGCCGCCTTGATGGTGAGTTGATGGACCACATAGAGGCCGGTGACGACCAGGAACAGCACCAGCGCCAGCGCGGCCAGGCTCGTGGTCTGGCGGTCCGCCTCCTCCGTCGCCTCGTCGCGGCTCAGTCCGAGCCGTTCTGTGCGAGCCATGGTTATTGCCCCGACGGGAAACGCAGGCGGCGTCTCCATGTGTTGGCACGATATGATGCGCGCGGCCGCGGATTAAAGACAACGACCATGACCGATCCGCCGGCACGGGAGAGGCGGGTGGAAATCGGCATGGCGCCGGTTGCGCGGGGGTGACAATCTTGCCGCATGCGCCTCGCCCTCAGGCACCTTCGCAGCGTCGATCCGGCCATGGATGCGCTGATCGCCCGCGTCGGCCGCTGCGGGCTGAAGCCAGACCGCTCGGAGGAGCCCTACCAGGCGCTGGTGCGCGCCGTCGCCTACCAGCAACTGCACGCGGCGGCGGCGCGCAGCATCCTGGCGCGCTTCGCGGCGCTGTTCCCGGCCGGAGGATTCCCCTCACCGGCCATGCTGCTTGGGACCCCGGAGGCGGCATTGCGGGGCGTCGGGTTTTCCACCGCCAAGGTGGCGGCGATCCGCGACATCGCGGCCAAGGCGGCGGTGGGCCTGGTGCCGACGCGGCGGGTGGCGGCACGGCTTGCCGATGACGTGCTGATCGAACGGCTGACCCAGATCCGCGGCGTCGGGCGCTGGACCGTCGAGATGCTGCTCATCTTCACGCTCGGCCGGCCGGACGTGCTGCCGGTCGATGACTTCGGCGTGCGCGACGGCTATCGCCGCCTGCACGGGTTGGCCGAGCCGCCGCGTCCGCCCGACCTCGCCGCCATCGGTGAGATGTGGTCGCCGTTCCGCTCGTACGCGGCCTGGTATCTGTGGCGGGTGGCCGATGCGGACCGGCAGCCCTTGCAAGACCGCCCCTGATCCACGCGCAGCTTGACGCCCGTCGCCCCGGCGCTAAGATCGACTGCGTAATTAATTTATCGACAGCAGAGGAGCCCAACCATGACGAGCCGCTCCCGCCTGGCTTGCCTGGCCGCGCTGGGGCCGCTGTTGGTGGCCGGCTGCAATGCCCTGGGGCCGGAAAGCATCCGCGCCAACCGGGCCGACTACAACATTGCCATCCAGAGCACCAACGACCAGGAGCTGCTGCTCAACCTGATCCGCGCCCACTATCGCGACACGATGTACTTCACCACCGTCGAGCGCGTCGCCGCGGCCCAGTCGATGGTCAGGAGTGCCCAGGCCAGCGCCAGCGCCGGTTTCCTGCAGAACACCCCGGCGGTGGCCAACCCCGGCAGCAGCGTCATCGCCCACGGCACCTCGCAGGGGCTCGTGCTGGGCCCGGCGGGAATCTCGGTCAGCGAGAGCCCGACGGTGTTCTATGCCCCGATCGAGGGCGAGAAGTTCGTCCGGCAGATGATGACGCCGATGAACCCGGGCGTGTTGCTGCTGCTGGTGCGCTCCGGCCAGTCGATCGACCGGGTGATGCTGGTGTCGGTGCAGCAGATGAACGGGCTGCGCAACGCGCCCACCGCCTCCGCGCCGACGCCGTCGTACGAGCCGGAATTCCGCGAGTTCCGCGAGGCAGTCCGGCTGCTGCGCCAGTTGCAGCGGGAGCAGAACCTCGAACTCGGCCGCTCGGCGGACGGCAAGCAGGTGGAGCTGCAAATTCTGCACGGCGCCGCCATGAGCCCGCCGGCGATGCAAGTGAAGCGCTTGCTGAAGCTGGCCCCGGGGCTCGACCGGTTCGCCATCGTGCCGGCAATAACCCAACCGGACGACCACACCATTGCGCTGTCGACCCGCTCGCTGATCGCCGCGATCAACTACCTCTCGCAGGGCATCGAGGTGCCGCCGCGCGACGCCGCGGCGGGGCGGGTGCGGATCACCGTGAAGAACGACGGCAAGACGCCGTTCGACTGGCAGGAACTGCTGGGCGGGGTGTTCCACGTCCTCGCCTCCGATACCCGGCCGGCCGACGCCGCCGTCGCCATCGCCTATCGCGGCACCTGGTTCTACATTCCGGACAACGACCTCGACAGCAAATCGACCTTCGTCCTGCTGACCCAGCTGATCGCGCTGCATTCGGTGCCGCCCACGCCTGGCGGCCCGGTGCTGAGCATCTCGGTCGGCGGTTAGCCGAACGCGCGAGGCAGCGCCTCGCCGCCCGCGCGGCGATGGCCGCTCCCGGTCAGGCAGCCGGCGTGCGCACCGGTGAGGCCGAGAGCGCGGAGCCAATGCTGCTGAGTGCCTGGACATGGGTATCCAGCACGGCTTCGAGGTCGGTGGCCAGTGCGGGATCGTTATCCAGCAGGGCCTGCATCGCCTCCGTCGGCACCCAGAGGATCTCGGTTTCCTCCGATGCCACCACCTCGACCGGGCTGGCGGCATCGCGGAATGCCTCGCGAATGGCGAACAGTTGGCCGGAGGCCAGGCTGCCCAGTTCGACCCGCTTCGCTGCGGAGCGGACGAACACGGCGAGCTCGCCGCGCAGCACGACGAATATCGCGTTCACGTTCTCGCCCTGCCGCAGCAGGATCTCCCCGGCGCGCCAGCGCTGCAGCCGCGCGGCTTCCGCGATTCCCATCAGCGCGCTGGCCGGCCGGCCGAACGCGCCGGTGGCGGCCAGCATGTCCGCCCGCTCCTCGGGGGTCTGGCCATGGCGCGGCAGGTTGGTCCCCGGGTCGCGCGGCTGGACTAGCAATATGTCGTGGCGCTGCGAGACGTACCAGATCCGGCTGAGCAGCTCGTCGAGCGCGGCCTCGGCCTTGCCGGGATCCCTGATCGCCAGCGAGACCGAATAGCGGATGCCGCTCTGCCCATACTCGGTAACCCCGCAGGCCGCACCCTCCCTGCCGACCAGATCAGGCACCCCTCGCGCGGCTTCCAGCAGCATCGCCCGCACCCCGTCGGGCGAATGATTGTAGCCGATGGTCACGGTGGTGGAGACCGACGTCGGCTGATCCGCCGGGAACACGCTGAACGAGCCGGTGGCGAGGCCGGCACTGTGCAACACCAGCTTCTCGTCGCGCGGCAGCACCTGCAGCGTGACCGAACGCCAGTCGACCTGGATGACGCGCCCGGTGGTGGTGCCGACCCGGAGCCAATCGCCGATCTTGAACTGCCGGGCCGAGAGCAGCAGCACCCCCGACACCATGCCGCCGATCACCCCCTGCAGCGCCAGGCCCATGACCACCGACCCGACGCCGATGGCGGACAGCAGGCTGGTCAGGCTGAAGCCCCAGACGGTGGAGATGATGACCGTGGCGCCGATCACCACCATGATCGAAAGGGCGATGTCGAACAACAGGCGGGGCGTGCGCGAGCGGGCGGCGATGAAGGACACGCCGCTCTGCGCCAGCACCAGCAGCGTCGCCAGCACGGCGATGCCGAACGCGGTGTCGACCAGCTTCACCAGCAGGGTCTCGCTCGGCAGGTCGGCCAGCCGGTCGACCACCAGCCAGATGGCGAGGCTGGGCAACAGCAGGGTCTGCACCACCCTGAGCGGCCGCCATGGCGCCCGGCTGCCCTCGTCGATTCGGCGCGACCATTCGGCGATCAGGATGGTCAGCAGCGGATAGACCAGGACGACCAGCAGGGTCCAGCCGAACAGCGTCGTCCAGTCCCGACTGCCCACCTTATCCCTCCACGCCGGCGCGGGCGAGCACCGCCCGCTCGTAGGTCGCGATCTCGCCGAGCAGGGGGGATTCGATCAGCGGCCTGGGCTCGAACTCCGGAGCTTCGCCAAGCAGGTGGTGGGTCGCGACGGTGATGCGGATCGCATTCGGCGCGGCCTCGAAGGCGATCCGGCGCGCGGTCAGCATGGTGACGCTGATCAGGTCGTAGACAGTGCGCTGCCGGCCGACCAGTCCGGCCTCGACATCGCCCGAGGCGATGCCGACGTGCAGGTCGAGCGGGAGGTGCCAGGCGCGCCGGAACCGCTCGAGGATGCGGCACGCCTCCGCGGCGAATGCCACCGCCCGGGCGGCGTGGTCGAGCCGCGGCGTCACCAGGCCACAGGCGGCGAGATAGCTCTCGCCAATGGTCTTCAGCTTCTCCACCCCGGTGCGTTCCGCGGCGTCGTCGAGTGCGTCCACGAACTCGTTGATCACCGTCACGGTGGAGTGCTGCTTGCTTTCGATCAGCCGGTCCACGCCGCCGAGATTGAGCACGATGACGGTGACGTTACGGACGTACTCGGCGATCTCGGTCTGCCCGAGCTTGATCCGCTCGGCCACCACGTCGGGATAGACGTTCTTGAGCAGCGCCTCGTATTCCGCCGACTTCGCCTCGATGCGCGCGTTGCGCAGCGCGATCTCCTCCGCCATCTCGTTGAACGCGCCGGCCAGCTCGCTGAACTCGTCATGGCCCTCGACGCTGATGCGGACGGTATCGTCGCCGCGATCGAGCGCCTTCACGCCCGCCAGGATCTCGCGGATCGGCCGCACGAAGGCGTTGGCCCAGAACAGCGTGGTGAGGGTGAGCAGGATCGCCGCCACCGCCGCGACCAGCAGCAGCGTATTGCGGAACTGGACCTGCGGCGCGAACGCCTCGGCCGCGTCCATCTCGGCGATGACCGCCCAGCGGACACCGCCCAGGTTGATCGGCGCCCAGGAGCTCAGCACCGGCACGTCCTGATAGTCACGGATGATGCCGGTTCCCGACCGGCCGCCGAGCGCCGCCCGCGACGCTTCGGTGTCGATCGGCAAGTTCATCACCATGGTGTTGAAGATATCGACCCGGTGGATGATCTCGGGATCCACGCCGGCGGCCGCCAGCGCCTTCAGGAAGCCGGGCTTGTTCTCGATGATTTCGCGGTCGTCGCTGAGCGCCCGGCCGTCCGAACCGACGAGATAGGCCGAACCCGTCCTGCCGAGGCCGATCTCGGCCCAGTGCCGCCCGGAGGACATCACCCGGTCGATGTCTTCGATCGAGAGCTGGACGACCACCACCCCAATGGTGACGCCGTTGCGCAGGAGGGGAGACGCCAGGAAGCCGGTCGGCGCCAGGCCGGCCGGCGGATAGGCGGAGAACGGCTCGAATGCCACGGCGCCGAGATCGTGCATGTCGAGCGCCCGCTCGAACACGCGCGCCAGGCCGGAGCGCGAATACGGCCCGTTGCGGAGATTGGTGGCGAAGTCCGGCTGCTTGATGACCGAATAGACCACATCGGCGGTGGTGGCATCGATCAATACTATGTCGTCGATATGATATTCCCGAAGCGCAACCTGATAGAACGGATGCAGGCTGTTGTGAGCGGCATCATAAGCGGTGCCGCCGCCGGCGTCGACCAGCTTGGCTTTCTCGTCGAAACCGTTTGGGTTTCGCGCGAGGTAATCCGTCTGCAGCTGGCGCGCCGCCCCGCCGGCCGGCAGGTAGGATGTGAGCGACGGGCTGCCGTTGGACACCCGCGCCAGCCGCGGCAGGAAGTCGTTCTGGTAGAAGCGGATCAACTCGGGGGATGGCGGTTCCGGGCCGGCGGCGTCCAGCTGGCGGAACGCCTCGGAGAACTCGCTCATCCCCCGCAGCACCGCCGGCGTCTGGCTGAGCATCCGGACCACGCGCTGCATCTCATCGGCATAGTCCTCGACGTGCGCACGCTTGTCCTCGCGCACGCTGGTCAGCTGGTTGAAGACGGCACTCTCCAGGGCGGCCGTGCCCCGGCGGTCCGCGACCCAGCCGCCGACCGCGAGACAGAGGATGCTGCTCAGCAGCATCATGGCCAGGAGCTTCGAGCGGATCGACAGGGATCGCATCATCTGGCCATGCACTCCGGGTCGAGCAGGCAGCTTGGCAACGACGGCCACTATGGGGAAGTCGTTTCGGCCCGTCAACCTCTGTTTCAGTCCACCACGGCGGCGTAGCTCAGCACCCTGAGCTCGCGGCGAATCGGCAAGGTCGATGACGGGATCAGTTGCGTGAGCAGGATGACGATCATCTCCTCGCGCGGATCGATCCAGAATGCGGTGCTCGCGGCGCCGCCCCAGGCATACTCGCCCGGGGTGCCGACGATCTCTGCCTTGGCCGGGTCGAGCATGACCGAGAATCCCAGTCCGAAGCCGATGCCGGCAAAGCTCGTTTCCGCGAAGCGCGGCATGCCGAGATCCGCCAGGTCGCCGCCAAGGTGGTTGGTGGTCATCAGTTCCACCGTCTTGCGGCCGAGCAGGCGGACGCCGTCGAGTTCGCCCTTGTGCAGCATCATCCGGCAGAACCGCAGATAGTCCGCGGCGGTCGAGCAGAGGCCGCCGCCGCCCGAGGCGATCTTGCGGGGAGCGGCGAAGACGCTGCTCGGCGGGTCGTCGATCAGCATGAGCGCGCCGTCGGGGCCGATCGTGTAGAGGGCGGCCAGCCCGGGCAGCTTCTCGGCCGGCACGAAGAAGGCGGTGTCGCGCATGCGCAGGGGCTGCAGCACGCGCTCGGCGAGGAAGTCCTCGAAGCTCGCCCCGGAGATCACCGCCACCAGGTGGCCGAGCACGTCGGTGGAGACCGAGTAGTTCCAGGCACGGCCGGGCTGCGCCAGCAGCGGCAGGGCGGCGAGGCGCTCGACCATCTCGGCGAGGCTCGCCTCCGAGGTCTGGAAATCGATGCCGTTCGCCCGGTAGAGGGCATCGACCGGATGCGCTTCCATGAAGCCGTAGGTGAGGCCGGAGGTATGCGTCATCAGGTCGCGGAAGGTGATCTGCCGCTCGGCCGGCCGGGTTTCGATCTTGCCGCGGCTGCCGCCGGCATAGACGCGCATGTCGGCGAAGGCGGGCAGGAAGCGGGCGATCGGGTCGTCGAGCTGGAAGCGCCCTTCCTCGTACAGCATCATCGCCGCGGTGGTGGTCAGCGGCTTGGTCATCGAATAGATGCGGAAGATGGTGTCCGGCGCCAGCGCTGTGCCGCGGGCCAGATCGGCCTGGCCGCAGAGGTGGAAATGCGCCACCCGGTCCCGCCGCGCGATGAGGGTGAGCACGCCCGGCAGCCTGCCGTCGTCCACCAGGCGCTGCGCCCAGCGTTCGATGCGGGCGAGCCGGGGCGTGGACAGGCCGACCTGTTCGGGCCGGGCGAGAGCGAAGTCGTTCATGCCGCGATGTCTCCTGGTTGTCGCCGCCGGCGGGCGCTGCGATGCGGCACATGGCATTGCCGGGCCGGACCCACAATCCGGTTCGTTGGATTCTATAGTGCAACGTTTGCGGGACGCAGTTCGGGTCAGACGATCGAGTGGCGCATTGCTCGCCTCGGCCGGGTGGGGAGCCTTTAGCGGGTGAAGCCGCCGGGCGAGGTGCCCAGCGGCCTGCCGAGCGACCGGAGGTCGGGCGGCGGCGGGGGCGGAGGGGAAGCGGGCGAGTCTCACCGGCGTCTCAATAAAATGAAAGATAGACTCTGTCTCGGGTGGTGGGACGGCTGGCGGGTTGCTGGCGCGCTCGCCGCCGGTGTGCGGGCGGGGGATGCGGGGCAGGCGGCCGGCGGCGAGGGCGGCCACCAGGCGCTCGAACCGCCGGGCGATGGTGTTGGTGCGCAGGGTGTTCACGATGCGGCGGACCCGACGGGCGGGGGTCGGGAGCATAGGCATGGCCCGGGCGGGAACTGGCGCTGCCTTCACGACCGTATTCCTACCATAGGACCACAGTCCAAGGCAAGAGCGGCGAGGCGCTGCCTCGCGCTCCGCCCGGGCTTCGCCCGGGACCCACCAGGGGCCGAGAGGCCCCTGGACCCCATATTTATTTGGGCGCTTCGCGCCGAACCGTGCTGCGGCGAGGATGGCGCGAAGCGCCCAAAGGAATGGGATCAAAGGGCCTCTCGGCCCTTTGCGGGGTCCAGGGGCGGAGCCCCTGGCCTTCGCTACCCGCGCGAGGGGATGCGTTCCATCCGGCGGTCGTGGCCCGCGGCGACCAGCAGGACGGTGGAAATGACCGGCGCCAGCGCCAGGACGAGGAGGGCGGTGTTGTTGCTGCCGGTCGCATCCTTCACCAGCCCGAACAAGGTCGGCCCGAACCACGAGCCAAGCTGGCCCACTGCACCGATCATGGCGATCCCGCCCGCCGCGGCGGTGCCGGTCAACAGGGCGCTGGGCAGCGCCCAGAAGGCCGGCGCCATGGCCCACGGGCCCATCGCCGCGAAGGTCAGCCCCACCATCACCACGGACGGGGAGCCGGGGCCGACAAGGATGCAGACGGCCATCCCGGCCGAGGAGAGCAACCAAGCGCTGGCCACGTGCCAGGTGCGCTCGCCGGTGCGGTCGGAATTCCAGCCCCAGACGTTCATCGCCACCAGAGCGACCAGGTAGGGCAGCCCGCTGAGCAAGCCGATCCAGTTGGTGCCCACGCCGAGACCCCTGACGATCAGCGGCAGGAAGAAGCTTACCGCGTAGCTCCACATCTGATTGCCGAAATAGGCTATGGTGATCAGCCACAGCGTCCGGCTGGAGAACGCCCCGGCGAGGCTGAACTTGCGGACCGCCTCCTGCTGCGCCCGCTCCGAAGCTATTCGCTCGACGAGCCAGGTCCGCTGGTCCGGCCTGAGCCAGGTCGCCTCGGCCGGCCGGTCGGTCAGCATCTGGAACATCACCACCGCCATGACGATCGCCGGCAGCGCCTCCATGATGAACAGCCACTGCCAGCCGGCCAGCCCCAGGATGCCGTTCATGAGCATCAGCAGCCCGCCGATCGGCGGCCCGATGAACAACGAGACCACGGCGGCCGAGGAGAACATCGCGAACATCCGGCCCCGGTAGTAGGAGGGGAACCACCAGGTCATGAACAGGATCGCCCCCGGGAAGAACCCGCCCTCGGACAACCCGAGGAAGAAGCGGACGATGTAGAAGCTCCAGTCGCTCCACACGAAGGCGGTCAGCCCGGAGATGATGCCCCAGGTGATCATGATGCGGGCGATCCAGAGGCGCGCGCCGACCTTGTTGAGGACCAGATTGGAGGGGATCTCGGCCAGGAAGTAACCGAAGAAGAACACGCCGGCGCCAAAGCCGAACACCGCGTTCGAGAACCCAAGCTGCTTGTTCATGGTCAACGCGGCCATGCCCACGTTCGCCCGGTCCAGGTAGGCGCAGAAATAGCCCAGTATCAAAAGCGGCATCAGCCGCCAGGCCACCCGCCGTATGGTTTCCCGCTCGAGCGGATCGACTCCGCCGCCACTTGTCGGAGCGACATCCATGGTGGTTTCCTCCTTGCCGCGCACCGGCCGCCGACGCGAGGAAGCTTGCAGCCCGCGCAGACTTTATCATCCTTGGCGTGTCGGTGCCGGAATGCACTGTGCACCGGGAATCAGCCCGGAGGCAACAGAACAGGTCATGTCTCAGCTCGGATTTCGGGTTTCGACCCGGAGCAGACAGAAGGCGGGTCTGGTAACCATGGGCGTCGCAGCCGGCGTCTCAATATACGGACTCCGAGACTCCGGATCATGGCGTGAGACGGTGGGGCTGGGGTGGTGGCGTGGGGCCGATGGAGGAAAACAGTCCTTAGAGGGGCTGTCTGTCACGTTGTGAATTCGGCTATCGTCCTGCCATTGCAGGCGGGGGATAGCGTCTCGGTTTGAATTTCGGGTTTCGACCCTAAGCAGGCCATTGCGATTTCCGGCCTAATGCCTGGCCTTGGCCGGCGGGAGCAAGCGATTGCAGACGTGCGTTCGCGCCCGACCGGTGCGGGCCACACGCAAACATGGCAGCGTGGCATTGCCGGCGTTCCGGTCTACCAACGAGGCGAGACTGCGTCGCCGCTTCCCCTCGCCAAGGCAACGCGATAGGCTTTCAGGGCTGGGGAGTTCAGGAGAGCATGTGATCAACCAAGAGCGAGCGATCCGGAGCAGGCGCAGCTTCATCTTTGCGCCCGGGACACGCCCGGACATGTTTCCGAAGGCCCTGGCCTGCGGGACGGACATCGTGTGCGTCGATTTGGAAGACGCGATCGCGCCGGCGGACAAGGCGCGCGCCCGGCAGCTTGCGTTTGCAAGTTTGCCTTCGACCAAGGGACCGCTGCGGGTCGAGCGAATCATTCGCCTCAACTGCCTGCGCACCCTGGACGGCATGGCGGACGTGCAAGCGCTGGTGGAGGCCGTCGATCCGATCGAGGCCGTGATGCTTGCGAAGGTGAAAGGGCCGGAGGAAGTCAGAAACCTGGCCGATTTGCTGGACGAGTATAAGATTCCTACCCGGATACACGTCATAATCGAGACGAACGAGGCGCTCGAGGCTGCTTACGAGATCGCCCGGGCAAGCAACCGGATCGAGGCGCTGTTCTTCGGTGGCGTGGACATGGCGGCAGACCTGCGCTGCAAGCCGACGTGGATGGCTCTCCTGTATGCGCGGTCACGCGTGGTGCATGCCGCGGCCGCGGGGGGGCTGGACGCGATCGACGTGCCGTATCTGGACCTCGACGACAACGAGGGGATGCGCCGAGAGGCGGCTTCGGCCGCGGAACTCGGCTTCACCGGCAAGGGCGCCATCCACCCGAAACAGATCCCCATCCTGAATGCCGTCTTCACCCCGGACCAGGACAGCGTCGAGCATGCTCGGCGTGTGCTCGACGCGTTTGCCGGCAGCGACGGCGGGCTTCTCGTCTTTGAAGGCAAGCTCATCGAGAAACCGGTGCTCAGAAGCTATGCTCGCATGATCGAGGTGCACAGGATCGCCCAGGGCCTCGATGGGCCGCCGCCTTGCCCGGCGTCTCGAAAGACGGCGGTCTGAGGCATCGCGGGCCGGCTCCAGCCGCCCGACGGCGGAAATCAAGCTGACATCCCTGTCCGGTTAGTCGCGCGAAGGCGCGCGCCGGACTTGGCGGGTCCCGGGCGGAGCCCGGGCGACCCGTTCATGCGGCCGTTGTTTGGTTGGCGGTCCTCCGTAGCGCCATCTCCATCGCGGCCGCTGCCGCTGGAGCGATGGTGCGAAGTGCGAGCAGGTCGAGCAAGCGGGGGTGCCAGGGAAGGCCTGTCAAGGCGGCCGCAAAAGCGCAGGCACCGATCTCGGCGAGGGCGGGCAAACCGCTCGTCAGGCGTATTGGGCCAAGCGCAAAGGCAGTCACGCGCACCGCCCGGCTGACCGTAACCGGGCGAAGCTGGTCGAGGTGGTGGTAGAGTTCGTGGGCGAGGTAGACCTCCGCAGGCTGCGCCGGCAGCAACGAAATATCGTGGCTGGCCGCTGCTTCGGCAACCGTTTCCATCGCGTAGTCGTAAATGAGCACGCGCGGCGGTTTGGCGGTGTATTCGGCGAACTGGAAGATGGTGCCGAATCGGTTGTCGCCGGCCACGGATTCAACTCTGACACCGAGTTGCACGGCAAGGGCTTGCGCAGTGCCGGCGTGCCGGGCGGCAAGGTCCTGGCCGTCCCTGACGGCCACGGCGATGGCGGCATCGGTTTCAGGGGCGCTGAGGCGGCGGGCGTGCAGGTCCGCACCAAGCAGTTGCCGATCGAAGGCAGCAGCCGGTATGTCGCGCGGATCACCGTCCGAAAGCGGCTGATCGGGCGGGAGGGGGGCGGCGTAGCGCGCGGCGCGTTGGGCGGACCACTGACGCAAGCGGGGCGGCATCATAAGCCGCGGGTGCCGGCGACGGCGACCAGAGCGACAGGCGCGTCGTCGGCCAGGCCCGCCAGCTCGGAGCGGGCAATGCCCTCAGCCTGTGCGATGCTGTTGGTGCCGGTAAGATCCAGCACGTGCGCGCCGGCAATGACAAAAACATCGGGGATGATGATGCTGTCACCATTGTAGATGGTGACCTCCTCCCAGAGGCGCCGGAGGTCCTGCAAGCCACTGGCTCCGGCGGACTGGCGCACTATTCCGTCGCCGCGCTGGATGCGGATGACGCCCTCAAGGTCGACAGCGCGAAATGGATTGCGGCGTTTCTTCAGCAGGCCGTACCATTTGCTTTCCACAACCTCACCCTGGAAGACGCGCATCCGCGGCGTGGCGGCGGCGAGGCGGATGGAAACGGGGTCAAGGCCCATGGATTTCGCGGCCACCTCCCGGGCAGCGGTCTCATCGATCTCGCGCAGAATATCGCGGGCGCGCATTTCGGAAGCACCCATGGCAGTGGCGCGGACCCGGTAGGTTCGCGGATCGATCTCAATGGTGACCTCCACCTGGTCGGCGGCTGCACCAAGACGAATAACGGCATCGGAGGCTTCCCGCTTGATGGCGTCGAGATCTTCCGCCGTCGCATCGGGAATGACGCGCTCCACGGTTTCGCGAACCAGCGCGAGGGCGACGCCAATCGAGGAAATCACTTCGGCGTCGCGAGAGATACGGAACGGCAGCCCAGTGACTTCGGAAACGAATGGAATCAGTGCGCCCGCGCCGCCACCTTCGCCCACGAGCATCGCCTGGTCGCGGTCGAGGCGGTATTCCGCGATCAGCGATTCGACGATCGGGATCACCTTCTTCGAGGCTGCCGCGAGGATTTCGCGCGCGGTTTCCTCGACGGTTTTGCCGATGGCGGTTGCCAGCGGCTCGATTGCGCGGCGGGCGGCGCAGGCATTGCCGTGTGCGTGCAAATCGGGGGTGGCATAGCCGAGCACGTTGGCGGCGCAGGTGTTGGTGATGGCGAACCGCTCCCCATTGGCGCTGCGAACCGCGACGTAATCGTCCGGGTCGCCGGCCTTGGGTTGAAACAACTCAAGGACCGGATCGACGATTTTTTCGGGATCGGCAAACACAGCGTAGTGCAGGCCGGCGATGTGGGCACTGCGCGGGCCGACATCGGCAATGCGCCCACCGGACAGGCGCACCATGCTGCCGCCGGCGACACCGGCGACGCGCACGTCAAGCGAGTTCACATAGGTCTCGTGGCCGCCGACGCGGGCATATTTCACGGTGGGCAGGCCGTTGCGGATCACCCCGATATTGGTGCTGGTGCCGCCGACCTCGAAGTAGATGCCGTCGGAGACCTTCAGGTGCATCAGAGCACCGGCGACGCTCGCGGCGGGGCCGGAAAGCATGGTCATGGCCGGCCGGCGGCGCATCTCCGCGATGTCCATCACGCCGCCATCGCCGCGCATGATCATGAGCGGCGCGGTGATGCCGGCCTCACGCACGCTGGCTTCGGTCATGTTCGCGGTTTCGATCATTTTCGGCAGGATGCTGGCGTTGATGACCGCGGTGCGGGTGCGCGTGGTCAGGCCGTACAGCTTGGTGATTTCGTGCCCGCCAGTGGCGGCCAGGCCTTGCGACGTTGCCTCCGCCATGACCGCCGCTTCCGGGCCGGCGTCGTCCACGCCAAAGGCGCCGCTGGCGACGACGACGCGCACGCCTTCGGCCTTCAGCCCGGCGATGGCGGCGGCGATGACACCGGCCCCGAGGTTGTCGCCAGTAAGATGGTGGTGCAGGGGTACAAGGAATCGGCCAGGCGCCAGTTCGATGCGGCCAGTGTTGGTTTGGTGACGGGCGAGCACTGCCTCCATTCGGCCGGAGAGGCCGACGATGCCGACGCGGGCGACATCGCCTTCGAGCAGGGCGTTGGTCGCCTGGGTGGTGCTGTGGGCGATAAAGACGACCTCGGAGGGATCGACCGCCGATTGCGCCAGCACCTCGCGGAACACGAAGACGACGCCCGCGGCCACGCCGCGGGGATCGTCGTGCGTGGTGAGGGTGGAATGGCGGCCGACGACCGCGTGCGCGGCATTATCGATCAGCACGGCCTTGGTGAACGTTCCGCCCACGTCGATGCCGATGCGGAAGGCACGCCGGCGGGCAGGCGCCGGCGCCGTTTCGGCTTGGACCATTCAAGAAATCCCTTCAGCCAAGCATGAAATATGCGATCGCCGAATTCACGGCCACCATGGCACAGGCGAACGGCAGCGCTGTCTTCAGGAACTCGCCATGGCTCACCCGGGTGTAGCCGATGGTCCACAGCGTCCAGGAGTTGGTGGGATCGACACTGCTTTGCACGCAATTGGGCGCCACCCACAGCGAGTAGAGATAGGGCAGCGAGAGCAGGTTGCTCGTCATCAGGATGGTGACCATGGCCGCACCGGTGCCGACGATCGCCAGCGGCCCACGATAGATATTGCAGATGGCGCCGAGCAGACCGAACAGCACCGCGGCTTGCAGGGTGGTGTGCGGCAGGATCGGTGCGAACAGCGGCTTCAGGGCGCCGACCACCTGCGGCGTCTGGCCGGCGACGATGATCATGCCGCAGATCGTCCACAACGCCGCGATGGTGGCGATGTCCGGGAAGGCGTCGTAGAAGGTCTTATTGAACAGATTGATGCTCGCCTGCAGGCCGCGGCCGCTGATCGGTACCGTGGCGATGAGTGCGATCACGATGCTGACGATGAAGGTCGGGATGATCTCCCATTTCATCACGGCGATCATGAACACCGGCACGATCGGCACGATGAAGGTGTAGACCGGCGTGCGCGGCCGCTCGACCGGCACGGTGGTCTCCACCCCCGAGGAGTGCCGGACACCGACCCGGCGCATATTGTACACCACCAGCAACCAGTCGAACATCAGGTAAACGATCCCGCCGATAATCCAGTAGGTGAGCTCCCTGCCGCCGTAAACGATGCCCGGGAATATGTTGCGCATAATGCCGAAGTTCACCAGATTGACGAAGATGGAGGCGCCGATCGCCATGGTGAAGGCGGGGCAGGCGACTTTCGGCGGGACCCCCTGGCTCATCAAGATCGGCAGCGCGATGACGCCGATGGCAATGGCGGCGCCGACGCCGTACATGCTGGTGAACAGCACCATGACGACGGTGCTGATGACCATGGTCGTGATCACCGGGCGGTCGCCGGCAAGCTCGGCGGCCGCCCGGATGACGCTTCCCGCGATCCCGGTCTGGATCAGCACCTGGGCAAACCACGAGCCGAATACGATGACAATGACCGCGCTGGCATAGGCGACACCGCCGCCCTGCAGGATTTTCGCTTGAATGTCGTTGATGCCGATGCCGGCGACAGCGGACCACACGATCGCCAGCAGCAGCAGCATGACGATCGGGCTCTGGCCCCGGATGATCAGCACGACCGTCGCCAGGAATGCCAGCAACAGAATAATGCCTGTTATCATCATATGACGTTCCCTTTCTCTGGTGCGGGCGCCCCGTTACGGGCGGGGTTCCTTGGGCGTTGAATGGTTGTCGTTCTGTCCGGACAACGTCGGCGGGGCCGCGCCGGCATACAGCACGGTGTTCAGGCGGCCGACGGCGTCGGCATGGAAGGCGACCGCGTCGGGGTCGAAGTCCGATCGCGGTATCGGCTCGAGATCGAAATGGCCGTACTCGTCGCTGCCACGGACCAGAGAGGCCGTGGTGCGCGCGCCGAGTTGGCTCAGCGATGTGGGGATATAGCGGATGGCGAAGCCGATCCGCCGATGGCGGCTATGGTTCTGGCCAGAGCCGTGGAAGATACGGACGTGGTGCAACGACATCTCGCCGGGCTGCAGCACCACGTCGACGGCCTGGTTCTCGTCGACCGCAACCGCGATCTCCTGGCCACGGCTCAGAAGATTGCCTTCGGCGAACGTATCGCGGTGCGCAACCTGGTCCGCCGTCTGCGTGCCCGGGATGACGCGCATGCAGCCGCTTTCCGGCGTGCTCGGGGTGAAGGCGACCCAGGCGGTGACGACATCGGCGCTGGAGAGGCCCCAGTAGGTGCTGTCCTGGTGCCAGGAAATGAAAGCGCGGTCATCGACGTTCTTGATGAAAAAACCGCTGCCCCAGCACAGCAGGTTGGGGCCAAGGATGCTCTCCACGGCATCGAGAATCGCGGGGTCGCGAATCAAGCGATTGAGTGAAGGCAACAGTATGTGGGACTTTTGGTTCGTGTTCCTGCTCAGCCTGCCGCCTTCGCGTGCCTCAAGGGTTTCAAGCTCGCGCGTCGCCCGGGCGGCCTCGGCCTCGCTCATGGCGCGGATCGGGAACAGGATGCCGTCGCGTTGGTAGGCGGCGACGGAAGTTGGATCAAGAGAGCCGGTCATCGGTTTCGCTTTCGGTTGCGCTTCCGCCTGGTGCCCGCTTTTCAGCCATCGTAGCGGCGGTACTTCTCGACCGCTTTCGCCATGGCCCGGATGTTTTCCAGCTTGCAGTAGTTGGTGATGCTGTTGGCGCTGCTGATGATGTAGCCGCCGCCCTTGCCGACTTTCTCGATGCGGTCCCTGACTTCCCGCTCGACCTCCTCCTCGGTGCCGCGCGTGAGCGTGTAATCGAGGTCGATGTTGCCGATGAGGCAGACCCGGTCGCCGTACTTCTGCTTGACCTGGTTGATGTCCACGGCCGCCGGCTGGTTCGGATGGATCGCGCTCATGCCCAGCTGCAACAGGTTGTCGAGGATCGGCAGCAGGTTGCCGTCGCTGTGGAAGACCCATGGCTTCCCGATCCGGCTCGCCACCATCATCTGATAGGGCTGGATGAACTCCTCGTACATGGCCGGGCTGACCCAGGGGGCCCGGGTGTCCGCCATGTCGTCGTACACCCAGATGAAATCGACATCGAGCTTGTTGACGTGCTCGACCACCTGCGCCGACCATTCGGAAAAGCGCCGGTGGATTTCCTTCACCAGGCCCGGATCCTCGTACATCGCCAGCGAGAAAGCCTCCAGGCCCATGCCCTCGAAGGTGCTGGAGGTGCCGAGGCGGATGCCGGCGAAGACGGCGTAGTCCTCGCGGTACTGCTCGATCCACTTCGCCACCTGCTCGTAGCGCGCCGGGTGGTTCGGATCGGGCAGGAACTCATCGAACAGGCTGAGCGAATCGCGGCTGGTGAGCAGGCCCTCCTTGATGTAGGTGCGGCCGGTGGTGGCGTCGATCCCCATCCTGGCGATCCACGGCGGGCTGAACTGGAAGGTTACGTTGCCCGGATGGTACCAGGTGTCCTTCAGCGAGGTGGCGGCCGTGTGCGACTGGCTGGCCACAGCCCCGCCGGCGGCGGGAAAGTTATAGCCGAAGCCGTCCATGCCCAGGGCGCGGCACAGCTCGCCTGGCGTATAATCCGTCCGGCCATCCATGATGCGGATCTGGATTTCCTCCTCCATGCTTCCCTCGACCCAGGGGACCATGTCCGGCTGACCGCGCCGCAGCGCCGTCATGACCCGTTCTTTCGGTGTCATTTCATCCTCCGATTGCCGGCACTCGCATGCCTGGTGGAGAGGGGATCGAATGGAACGGGCAACGCATGCCGATCCGGCTAGGCTCGTTGTGCCAACAGGGCGTTGCACTTCTCCACGGCACCGAAGGCGTCGGGGCTGTAAAAGTCGGCACCGATCTCATCGGCGAACCTTTGCGTGACCGGCGCACCACCCACGCCGACGATGACCGACTGCCGCACACCGGCCCGGTCCAGTGCCTGGATGGTCAGGCGCATGTTTGCCATCGAGATGGTAATCAGCGAGCTCAGCAACACCGCCTGCACCGCGTCGTTTTGCACCGCAGCGATGAATTTCTCCGCCGGGGTGTCAACGCCAAGATCGACGACCTCGTAACCGCCCCCCTCGAGCATCGCCTTGACGATGTTCTTGCCGATATCGTGGAAATCGCCGGCTACCGTTCCAACCGCGACCTTGCCACGCTTCTCGTAGCCGCTTGCCACGAGGTGGGGCTTCAACATTTCCATCGCCTCGGACACGGCGCGTGCGGCAATCATCATTTCCGGAAGGAAAAACTCACCGCTGGCGTACTTTTCGCCCACCGTCGCCATCGCCGGAATAAGGCCCCGCATCATGATATCCTTGGCGCCGATGCCTTCCGCAAGCGCGGCGTTGACCGCTTCCTTGAGGTCGGCGCGCTTGCCTCGAATGCAGTTTTCCTTGATCAGTTCCAAAGTGGCACTCACGTGCATTGTCCTCCCACCGCAAGAAGCGATCTCACCTTAACTGGTGCAGGTCTGCCCGGCAAATGGCAGGCACGGCCATGCCACCCGACGCACTTGACTGTCCTTGATCTTGATCAATCGGCGTGGGTTGCCGCCGTAATTCGATTGAATTCGGACTGGTTGTGCTGGTTTCCCCGAGTTGACCCTACATCTTGTGGGCGAGTGCATATTATGGAACCGGAACCTTGGTCCCGTCCGCATAGGCGCCACCCTGTGCGGACTCCAGAATTCATGCAGGGGCGAAATGCCGCGGCGAGGACGGCGCGAAGCGCCCAAACGAATGGGATCAAAGGGCCTCTCGGCCCTTTGCGGGGTCCAGGGGCAGAGCCCGTCGCGCGAAGGCGCGCGCCGGACCTGGCCTTCTACTGCTTGGCCCGCGTGACGATCTGGGTCGGGTTGACGAAGCGGAGCGCGATCAGGAGCCAGATCAGCGTGGTCACCATGTAGACCACCGCCATGGCGTCGATCGACTGGTTGGGTCGCACGCCGGCGGCGAAGACCGCGTAATAGAGCGCCACCACCAGCGTCTGGCTGTCCGTGCCGGCGGTGAGGAAGGTCAGTTCGAACATGGCGATGGTGCGCACCAGCACCAGCAACAGCGCCGCCAGGATGCCCGGCGTCAGCAACGGCACCAGCACCTGCACGAACAGCCGGAAGGTGCCGGCGCCGAACACCCGCGCCGCCGCCTCCACGCGGGGGTCGATCTGCTCGACGAAGGGGATCATCACCAGGATGACGAACGGCAGCGCCGGCACCAGGTTGGCCAGGATCACCCCGTTCATCGTGCCGGCCAGGTGCGCGCGATAGAGCACGGTCGCCAGCGGGATGCCGTAGGTGATCGGCGGCACCAGGAGCGGCAACAGGAACAGCAGCATCACCGCCTGCTTGCCGGGGAAATTCCGCCGCGCCATCGCATAGGCCGCCGGCACGCCGATCAGCCCCGAAATCAGCACCACCGCGCCGACCACCTCGACCGTGACCCACAGGATGGCGGGCAGGCCGAACTCGTTCCACACCATGGCATACCATTGCCCCGTGAAGCCGGCGGGCAGCCAAGTGTTGAACCAGCGGGTGCCGAAACTGTCCACCGTCACCGCGGCGATCATGGCCAGCAGATTGACGACGAAGAAAAGCACCACCGCCCAGATGGCGATCGCCCACAGCCGCTCGGACAGGCCGCGGTGCATGCGCCTTACCCCTTGCCGCTGCTCGCCGGGCCGCGGAACAAGAGGCTCCGGCCGCCGAGCAGCAGCACGATGATCACCACCTGCACCAGCGCCATCAGCATGGCGATCGCCGAGGCCAGGGAATAGTCGTACTGCTCGAAGGCTGCCTGGTAGGCGGCGATCGAGATCACCCGCGTGGTGCCTTGCGGCTGGCCGACCAGGATTGCCGAGGGGAACACGGTGAACGCCTGCACGAAGGCCAGCGCCAGCGTGATGGCGAGCCCCGGTGCCAGCAGCGGCAGGATGATGCGGAAGAAGCGCTGGCGCGCGCGCGCCCCCAGCATTGCCCCGGCGTGCTCGAGTGAGGGGTCGATGCCGGTGACGTAGGACAGCGTCAGCAGGAAGGTGAACGGGAAACCGGTGATCACCAGCGACAGCATGACGCCCCAGTAGTTGTGCAACAGCCCGACCGGGCTCGAGACCAGGCCGGATAGCAGGAGCAGGCGGTTGAACCAGCCGCGCGGGCCGAGAAAGGTCAGCAGACCTTCGGCCACCATCACCGTGCCGAGCGTGATCGGGATGACCAGGATCGTGGTCAGCAGCCGCTGGCGCTTCATCAGGCGCACGCGCATCGCCACCGGCACCGAGGCCACCACGTTGATGAGGGTAGCGGGAATCGCGATCCCCAGCGTGGTGGAAATCGTGTTGTAAAGATAGGGATTGGAAAAGAAGGTGACGTAGTTGGCCCACGCGCCGCCCTGCTTCGGATGGAACGACAGCACCAGGCCGTAGACGAACGGGTAGATGAACAGCGCCAGCACGAACAGGACGCCGGGGACTACCAGCAGCGTGACGCCGTCGAGGCCCATCTCGCGCAGCCGCCAGCGCAGCGGGGGCCGGGCTTGCCTCATGCCGCGTAGACCAGCACGCGCGAGGGGGCGGCATCGAGGCGCACCTCGTCGCCGGCCTTGATCCGCTCATCGGAGCGGAAATAAAGGTCGGTGCCGTCGGGGCCGCGGGCGACGGCGTAGAAATCGCGGCCGTGGTACTCGGCGATCTCCACTTTTGCCAGGATCGGGCCGCCGGGCGTGGGGCGCAGATCGTCCGGGCGGATGGCGACCACGGCCTCGCCGCCGACCGCCTCGAACGGCGTGCCCTTGAGCCGCGCCCCGGCCACCGTGACGGCCACACCGTTGCCATCCGGCTCGGCACGCGAGGTGACCAGGTTGCGGTAGCCCATGAACTCGGCCACGTCGCGGCTGGAGGGGGCGGTGTAGAGCTCTTCCGGGGTGCCGACCTGGCGCATGCGGCCGTCGATCAGCACGACGATGCGGTCGGCCAGCGACAGCGCCTCCTCCTGGTCGTGGGTGACGTACACGGTGGAGCAGCCCAGCATGGCGTGGATGCGGCGGATCTCGGCGCGCATCTCCAGGCGGAGCTTGGCGTCGAGGTTGGACAGCGGCTCGTCCATCAGCACCAGCGGGGGTTCCACCACCACGGCGCGGGCGATCGCCACGCGCTGCTGCTGGCCGCCGGAGAGCTGGCCGGGCAGCTTGTCGCCGTGCGCACCCAGGCGGACCAGCGCCAGCGCCTCCTCGACACGGCGCGTGATCTCAGCCTTCGGCCGGTGCTGGGTGGCCAGGCCGAAGGCGATGTTGCGGCGGACCGACATATGCGGGAACAGCGCGTAGTTCTGGAACACCATGCCGAAGCCGCGATCCTCCGGGCCGGTGTCGTCGATGCGGCGCTCATCCAGCCAGATGCGGCCCGCGCTCACCTGCAACAGGCCGGCGATGCAGTTGAGCGCGGTGGACTTGCCGCAGCCCGAGGGGCCGACCAGGGCGACGAACTCGCCCCGGCCGACCGCGAGGGTGATGTCGGTGAGCGCGTGCATCTGGCCGAAGCTGCGGCACACTCCGTCGAGCCTGAGCTCGCGGAAGTCGCGCGAGACGATGGCCACGGAGCGCTACTTGCCGACGCGCGCGCCGACCTGCTGGTCCCAGCGATCGAACGCATAGACCAGCTTGTCCGCGGGCAACTGCGCCTCCGAGGGAGTGTCGGCGATCAGCTTCGGGTAGTACGGCCGGGTGAACTCGGCGACGAGCTTCTGGGACTCCGGCGGGGCCATGGAGAGCGGCACGTCCTTCACCGCCGGGCCGGGATAGAAGTAGCCCTTGTCGTAGGTCATGGCCTGCGCCGGCTTCGACAGCATGTATCGGGTCATGTCGAGCAAGACGGCGAGCTTGTCGTTCGAAATGCCCTTCGGAATGGCCCAGTACTGGGCGTCGGTGACCCAGTGGAAGCCGGCGAAGGTGGCCATCTCGGCTTCCTTCGGCACCACGCCGAGGATGCGCGGGTTGAGGTCCCAGCCGAGGTGGGAGGCGATGATGTCCCGCGAGCCCTCGGCCAGCTCCTTCATGGTCACCGCCGTGCCGGTCGGGTAGTACTCGATGCCCTTGCCGAGCTCGACCAGGTAGCTCCAGGTGTTGGCCCAGCCGTCCTTGGGATCCTTCGGGTCCTTGTCGTGCAGGATGTAGGGCATGCCCTGCAGGAAGGTGCGGCCGGGGCCGGAATTGGCGGGCCGGGCGTAGAGGAACCGCTTGGGGTGGGCGCGGGTGAAGTCCAGCAGGTCCTGCGCGGTCTTCGGTGGCTGCTTCACCGCGTCCGGCATGTATTCGAGGATCGGGCCGCCCGGGCAGAACACCACGCAGACCCCCTGGTTCTCCGCCAGCGCCTGCATCTTCAGCGCGCCGGGCAGGTAGATCTGCTGCAGGTTGGGCAGCGCGGCGGCGTAGTCGGTGACGATCGGGATCCAGAGCTTCTGGTCGACGCCGGCGGACAGGGCGTCGTTGCCGGTGAGCACGAGGTCGATGTCCAGGCTGTTGGCGTCCTGCTGGGCCTTGATCTTGCCCGGCAGCTCCGGCGCGGGGGCGGCCGAGAAGGAGATTTTGGAGACCAGCTTGGGGTTGGCCTTGGCGTAGGCTTCCATCGCCCCCTGGGTGAGCTGCAGCTGGCCGGCGACGTCGATGACGTTGAGTGCCACCGGCGAGGCAGGCAGCGGCGGCGCCGCGGCCGCCCGCGCATCGCGCGCGCCCAGAGCCGCCAGCCCTGCCACGCCGCCCATCAGGGCCCGGCGGGTCGTTGTGATGCTGTGCATTCCCGTATCTCTCCCGATATTCGACCGGTTGATCCCGGATGACGCGCGGGTCCTCCGCGCGAGCAGATCCAATGGGTTGAGAGTATCGCACAGCTGAGGCGGCCCTGCCAGGGGGGCAGGCGGTGTGCTAGCCTGCGACAGGCACCCCGGAGGCAGCGGCGTTGACGGAACGGCGAGAGCATGGAGCAATCCCCCCGACGCGGCTTTGCGCGGCCAGCCTTGCCGCGATTCCCGCCATGATCGAGCGGCCGCGCTACGAGCGGTCCCTGATTGAGCCCGGCATCGTGCACCTCGGGCCGGGGGCGTTCTCCCGCGCCCACCTGGCGCTCTACACCGACGACGTGCTGGCGGGGGGCGCGCGGGAGTGGGGCATCATCGGCGCCGATCCGCTGAGCGCCGCGCCGCGCGATGCGCTGGCCCCCCAGGACTGGCTCTACACGCTGCTGCTGCGTGGGGCGGACGGCGAGCGGGGACGCATCATCGGCTCGCTCATGGGCGTGCTGGCGGTGCCCGAAGAGGGCGAGGCGACGCTCGCCCACATGGTCGATGCGCGCACGCGGATCGTCAGCATCACGGTGAGCGAGAAGGGCTACTGCCAGGATGCCGCGACCGGCGAGCTGGACGAAGCGCATCCGGCGATCGTGGCCGACCTCGCCACCCCCACCCGGCCGCGGAGCGTGCCCGGGTTGCTCACCGAGGCGATCCGCCGGCGCCGCGCCGCGGGCACTGCGCCGTTCACCGTGCTGGTGTGCGACAATCTCTCGGAGAACGGCATCAAGGGGCGGCGCATCGTCACCCGGTTCGCCAGCCTCAGGGATGCGGAACTGGGCCGCTTCATCGCCGAAGAGATTGCCTTCCCGTGCACGATGGTCGACCGCATCACGCCGGCGACCCTCAAGGCGGACCGGGATGGGGTGCTCGCCGCCTATGGTTACGTGGACGCCTGGCCGGTGGTGTGCGAGCCGTTCCGCCAGTGGGTGATCGAGGACCGCTTCCCCGGCGGGCGGCCGCCGTGGGAGGAGGTCGGCGCCACGCTGGTTAACGACGTGCACCCGTTCGAGGTGATGAAGGTGCGCCTGCTGAACGGCGCCCATTCGGCGCTGGCCTATTTCGGCGCGGCGGCAGGATACGAGACGGTGGCAGAGGCGATGGCGGACGCCGAGTTGGCGGCGTTCCTGCCCCGGCTGTGGGCGGAGGACCTGGTGCCGACCCTGCCGGTGGTGCCCGCGACCGATATCGGCGGCTACACCGCGGACCTGGAGCGCCGCTTCCGCAATCCGGCGATCCGCCACCGGATCCTGCAGATCACCGGCGACGGCTCGCAGAAATTGCCGCCACGCCTGTTGGAGCCGGCGGCCGAGCGGCTGCGCGCGGGTGGCGAGGCGCGCGGCATCGCGCTGGTGGTGGCGGCGTGGATGCGCTTCCTCCGCGGGGCCAGCGAGGCGGGCGTTGCCTACGAGGTGGCGGATCCGCTGGCCGGACGGCTGCGGGGGATCGAGCGGTCGTGTGGCCCCGACACCGGGCGGCTGGTGGACGAGTTGTTCGCCGTCGGCGACATATTCGCCCCCGAGATCGCGACGCACGCGGGCTTTCGGGCCGCCGTCAAGGACGATCTTGGCGCCATCCGCGCGCGGGGGATCCGCGCCGTGCTGGCGGAGTTCCTGCGGCGCTGACGCCGCCTTCGTTCACTTGTTCCGAGGTCAACATGCTGCAAACCTGGCGATGGTTCGGTCCCGACGATCTGGTGAGCCTGCAGAACGTCAAAGAGGCCGGCGCGAGCGGCGTGGTCAGCGCGCTGCATCACCTGAATACCGGCGGCGTCTGGCCGGTGGAGGAGGTGGCGAAACGGAAGCGCGAGATCGAGGACGCCGGCCTCGTGTGGTCGGTGGTCGAAAGCATCGGCGTGGGCGAGGAGATCAAGACGCGGACCGGCGATTTCCGCACCAAGATCGACAACTACAAGCAGTCGATCCGCAACGTGGCGCGCGCCGGGGTCAAGGTGATCTGCTACAACTTCATGGCGATCACCGACTGGACGCGGACCAACCTCAACTGGAAGCTGCCGAGCGGCGGCTACGCGCTGCGGTTCGATGCGGTGGATTTCACCGCTTACGACCTGTTCGTGCTGCGCCGCACGGGGGCCGAGGCCGATTATTCCGCCGCCCGCATCGCCGAGGCAGAGCGGCGCTTCAAGGCGATGACGCCGGCTGGGATCGACGCGCTGGAGAAGATCCTGATCGACTGGCTGCCGGCGCGGGACTTCGTCTACGACCGCGAGGGGTTCCGCAGGATGCTCGAACTCTACAAGGAGATTCCGGTCGCGCAGTTGCGCGAGCACCTGGTCGCGTTCCTGCGCGAGATCACGCCGGTGGCGGAGGAGGAAGGGACACTCCTCGCCATCCACCCGGACGATCCGGCGTTTCCGATCTTCGGGCTGCCGCGGGTGATGAGCAACGCCGAGGACGTGCGGGCGCTGTTCGCGGCGGTGCCGAGCGAGGCCTGCGGGCTCACGCTGTGCACCGGCTCGTTCGGCTCCAACCGCAACAACGACCTGGTGGCGATGGCGAAGGAGTTCGCGCCGCGCATCCATTTCGCCCACCTGCGCAACACGCACCATGAACCCGACGGCTCGTTCTACGAGGCCGAGCACCTCGGGGGCGACACCGACCTGATCGGGGTGGCCGCGGCGCTGATGCGCGAGGAGGATCGGCGCGTAGCGGCGGGGCGCGAGGATGCGCAGATTCCGATGCGGCCCGACCACGGCCACCTGCTGGGCGACGATATCGGCAAGAAAATGAACCCGGGCTATTCGAACATCGGCCGCCTCAAGGGGCTGGCCGAGCTGCGCGGCGTGATGCGCACGATCGAGGCGTTCCGCTCGGGCCGGGTCAGCTGAACGGGGCGAGGCGCTGCCTCGCGCTCCGCCAGGGCTCCGCCCTGGACCCGCCAGGGGCCGAGAGGCCCCTGGACCCCATTTATTTGGGCGCTTCGCGCCGAACGGTGCCGCGGCGAGGATGGCGCGAAGCGCCTAAAAGATTGGGATCCAAGGGCCTCTCGGC
>Ga0326727_10007558_pt1 | contig 28586 bp, 19 predicted proteins | sample MB2enrmetagenome_FD_207643 | JGI IMG/M metagenome (GOLD analysis project Ga0326727, IMG submission 207643) | Lab enriched peat soil microbial communities from McLean, Ithaca, NY, United States - MB29MY | ecosystem: Environmental > Terrestrial > Soil > Wetlands > Peat | place: USA: New York... | reverse complement strand
TCCGCAGTCCCCTCGGAGGAGCACGGCGGCGCGTGGCTCGAGCTGTCGCTGGCGGGCCTGCTGGGGCTCTCGGTCGTCCGGGCCCGGCGTCGCAGGAACAAAGCTGCTCGCTAGCCTGGTCGACTCACGTCACGACTCGTCCCACTCGATCTTCATCTCGCAGCACTCTGCCCCCTCCGCCTGACACGCCCCAGACCTCACGTGAGCCTTGCGCCCGCCCATCGCCAGCAGGGCGCGCGCGACGCCGGTGAAGTAGTGGCACATCTCCGGCGCGAAACCCGGCGGCATGTGCAGGCGCGTGGTCGCCTGCCGGGCGCCGGTCATCGCGACGCTCACGCGGGCCCAGTCGTGGAAGCGCGCCATCAGCGGCTGGACGACGTGGAGCATCGCCTCGGGCGTCCGCGCCACCCGCATGGCCAGCAACGCGCTGGCCAGGTTGCCCGGCGATAGCGACTCTCCCAGGGATTCGAGTAGCTCCATGTGGCCCGCCGCGAAGGCACGCAGATACTCCACCAGTGGCACCGCAGGATAGAACTCGCCGATGTCTGCCACGGCGTCGAACGCGTCCCGCGTCTCGGCTGGCAGTGAGGCGAATAGCGTCGCTTCGCGCGCGTCGCCGAGGGCTGCGCGCGCGGCCCGCCGGTAGTCGCCGAACATCAATCCGCGGCTGCGAGGCTCGAACCCAAGGGCGGTACGGCTCGGCGGCGCCACTCCTTCCAGCGCACGCTCGAGCGCGTCGCAGAACGCCACCACCGATGCGGGGCGCTTCGCTGGGTCGGGGGAGAGCGCGCCCAGCAGCACGCGGTCGACGCTTGCTGGTAGGTCGCCGCGCAGCAGGGATGGCGCCGGCGCGTCGCCGTGCAGCTGCGCCACCGTACGCACCGCCGGTCGTGCGCGCTCGAACGGCCCGACTCCGACCAGCGCTGCGTAGGCCAGCGCAGCCACGCCGTAGACGTCGACCGCACCGCCCATCGCGCGGGCCTGTCCCCTAACCAGCTGCTCGGGCGCGGAGTATCCAGGGGTGCCGCCAGCCGCCTCCTTGACGTCCCCGTCTGCCTGCACGGCCAGAGCGAGCCCGAAATCGATGAGAACCGCGCGGTCCAGCGCTCCATCGAGGATGACGTTCGATGGCTTGAGATCGCCGTGCACCACGCCGGCGGCGTGCAGGGTCGAGAGGGCGCCGCCGATCTCCCGCACCAGCTTCATCGCGTGCTCGTGGCCCATCAGCTGCCCCGTTGCGCGCGCCTCGGCGAGCCGGTCGGCGAGCGTGCGACCCTCGACATACTCGAGCACCAGGTACAAGCGCCCAGAGCCCGTCCGTCCCCAGCCGTGCACCTGCACGACGTTGGGATGCCTCACCCGCGAGAGGGCCGCGGCCTCTCCCACGAGCAGACCCTCGTCGACCGCCATGCGCATGACCTTGATGGCGACGAGCTGGCCCGTCAGACGGTCGCGTGCGAAGAGCACGCTGGATTGCCCGCCGGCCCCCAGCCGACCGGTCACGTAGTACTTGTCGTCGAGCAGCTCGCCCAGCGGGATGGCCTCGTCCGCCGGCGCGGGCAGCGGAGGCGGGGGGGCGTGTGCGAAGCGCAGGGCGAGGCGAGCGCCCGCGAGGCGTGCACCGAGCTCGAGAATCGCCAGATCGCCACGCGTGAAGGTACGTGGCTCCGGCGAGGTGACGCACACCGCGCCCACCGCGCCGTATCCCGGGACCTCGATGGGGACCCCCGCGTAGGAGCGCATCAGGTTCATGGTGACGACCGGGTTGTCCCTCAGCGAGGGGTGCAGGCGCGCGTCGGCAACCACCAGCGGCGCCTCCGCCGCCGCTGTGTGCTGGCAGAAGGACCACGCCCGGGCGGTAGCCGCATTGGCGACGAGGTCCGGCGGCAGTCCCACGTGTCCGGCGAAGATCTGGTGCTCGCCGCTCAGTACGGTGACGAGCCCCGTCGGCGCGCCCACCCCACGTGAGACCAGCTCGGCGATGGCGTAGAGCTCGGGGTCGGCCCCCGGTTGGAGGTGGGGTGGTTCGGGCTGGCTCGTGGGCAGAGTGATGGTGGATGGGGGGCGTCCGGTCAGCACCGCGCTCACCGCCTCGAGCAGGTCCGCACCGGCGACGGGCTTGCGCACGACCGCGGCGACGCGGTCGCCCAGCGCGGGCAGCATCGTCGTGAACCGGGAGGCGATGACCAGCGGCGCGGAGGGCCTCGTCCCCTCGCGGAACAGGCCGGCTGCCACCGCCGCGTCGAGCTCGGCCACGATGGCGTCCGCCCCGGCGAGCTCTTTCTTCGATGGTCTGGCCTCGAGCGGCGCATGGACGCAGTAGCCAGCGCCCTGCAGCGAGCGCACAGCGAACTCCCGCTCCGCCGCGTCGGTTTCGAGCACCAGGATCCCGGCCATCGCCGCCGCCCTCTGCGGCCAGGCCCGATGCTACCGCGACGGACCGAGCATCGCGAGGATGGCCTCGAGGTTGGCGGCGGCCTCGCGCGCCGTGGTCGGCGCCTCGTCGGTCACGGTTTGCTCCTCGAGCAGCTCGGGCGGCACGTCCATGAGGAAACGACTCGGCGTGCGGGCGACGGGCTTGCCTCGCAGGACGCGCGAGCGGGCTCGCGAGAGGACCAGCTTTTCTCGCGCCCGCGTCACGCCGACATAGAAGAGGCGCCGCTCCTCCTCGATGTCCGCGCCGCCCGACGACAGGTCGTCGGTCGCGCGTGCGTCGAGCGTCCGCGCGTGGGGCAGGTACCCCTCCTCGCAGCCGATGAGGAACACCACGTCGAACTCGAGCCCCTTGCTCCCGTGGAGCGTGGAGAGCGTCACCTGGTCGCCCGCATCCTCTGCATCGGCCTCGATGTCCATGGTCAGCGTGTGGAGGAAGGCGGAGAGCCCGGATAGCCCGTCGCTGCCGCCCGCGGCCGCCTCGCGCGCCTCGCGCCGCGCCAGCGTCTGGAGTATGCCGTCCACGTTCGCCCAACGCTTGCCTGCGGTGACCACCGTGGGGGAGCTGGCGTCGATCTCGGCCCTGAGCTGTACCCGCTCGACGATGGCCTGCGCAACCTCGCTCGGGGGCTTCTTCGTGCCGAAAAGCTCCCGCTTCGCCTCGGCGACGAGCTGGGCGAGTGTGCGGCAACCGTCGCGCGCCGTGCCCGGAATGTCGTCGAGCGCATCGACGCGTTCCACGGCCTGCCACAGCGACCACTGGCGGGTCGCCGCGTGGAGCGCGAGCTTCTCCAGCGAGGTGTCGCCGATGCCGCGCGCCGGATAGTTGATGACGCGCCGGAGGCTGATCTCGTCGCTCTGGTTCAGCGCAAGCTTCATGTACGCGAGGACGTCCTTCACCTCCTTGCGCTCGAAGAACTGCGTCCCCCCCACCACCCGGTGCGCGATCCCCTGCTCGCGGAGCGCTTCCTCCACCAGCTTCGACTGTCCGTTGGAGCGGTAGAGGACGGCGATCTCTTTCGCGCGCTTGCCCTCGTCGCGGACCATGCGCCGGATCTCCCGCCCCACCCAGGTCGCCTCGATCTCTGGTGTGGAGGCCACGGCGAGCCGCACCTTGTCGCCGTCCCCCCGCTCGCTGAACAGCACCTTGCGCCACTTGGCATCGGTGCGCTTCGCGATGACGGCGTTCGCCACCCCGAGGATGGACATGCGCGACCGGTAGTTCTGTTCCAGTTTGACCACGCGCGCGCCGGCGAAGTGACTGTCAAAGTCGAGGATGTTACGCACGTCGGCGCCGCGCCAGCCGTAGATGGCCTGGTCGTCGTCCCCCACCGCGCACACGTTCCTGCGCTCGCCGCACAGCAGGCGCAGCATCTCGAGCTGCGCGCGGTTGGTGTCCTGGTACTCGTCTACCAGGACATAGAGGTACTTGGCCTGCCAGCGCGCGCGTATGGCAGCGTCGTCCTGCCACAGCCGGGCCACCGCGCACACCAAGTCGTCGAAGTCGAAGGCCTTGTACTGGCGGAGCGCCGCCTGGTAGCGCGGGTAGATGGCCTTGGTGATCTCGTCGTAGGCATCGCCCTCGCGCTCGGGTAGCTCCTCGGTCGACTGAAAGGCGTTCTTCGCGTTCGAGATCCGCGCCAGCACGGCCTGGGCGTCGTACGCGCGGTCGGCGCCTGCCGCGCGAAGGAGCTGCTTGACCAGCGACGTCTGGTCGCCCTGGTCGAAGATGGTGAACGTCCCACCCACCGAGCTCCGCTCGCGCTGCAGCACGCCCAGACCGAACGAATGAAAAGTGCTCACGGTGAGGGCGCGGGCGCCGCCAGAGGCCTTCTTGCCCACCATCCTCGCCACGCGCTCGCGCATCTCGCCCGCGGCCTTGTTGGTGAAGGTCAGGGCGACGACGGCGGCGGCGGGGACACCGCGCTCGAGGAGGCGGGCGATGCGGTGGGTGATGACGCGCGTCTTGCCCGACCCTGCGCCCGCGAGGACGAGGAGCGGACCGTCGCCGTGCTCGACAGCGTCCCGCTGGGCGGGGTTGAGGCGTGCTTCCGTCGTCATGGAGCAGCGAGCGTTGATGAGTCCTACTCGGGCGGTTCACGCGGCACTAGATTGATAAGTCGGCTCGCGTATGCTTGCCCGTCCCATGGCAAGCACGCACGCCGCATCCCACCGCGCGCACCGGCTCTTCACGCGCACGGCGCTCGGTCTCCTCGCCATCGTCACGCCGGCATGCGGCGGAGCCCCGCCTGCGCCCCAGCTCCCCCCGCCGGCGCCGGTGGCGCAGGTCACGCCGGCGCCGCCCGCCGACCTCTCGCCTGTCCCCGAGCCCTCATCGCTCGTCGTCTCTGGCCGCTTCGCGAAGCTCTCCGCGTCGTTCGCGACGGCGCACGGGTGGACCAAGCTGCCCATGCCGCAGTCCGAGCAGGTGACCGAGCTCCTCACCAGCGAGGCCGTGGGCCCCATCGTCGACCTCGACCAGCCCATCGACTTCGCCGTGGCCATCACCGGTAGCGGCGCGAAGATGAAGGACATCACGGCCGTCTCGGCCGCCGTGAAGGACCCGGACAAGGTGAAGGCCTCGCTCGCCGAGCGTTACAAGCTGGTCCCCGGCGACAACGGCGTCTTGCTCATCCAGGGCCTCGGCAAGCCGGCCCGCAAGAACGACGATGACAGCGACGACGACGGCAAGTCATCGAGCGATCAGCCGGAGTCGGTACGTACCTGCGAGCTCGCGCCGGCCTTCGGCGCCGCCCCCGTCCGGCTCGTCTGCGGACTGACGCCGAAGGCGCTCGTGGAGCTCGGGCCCTGGCTCGCCCGCACCGCGACGCGCTCGAACTCGGGCGGCGACTTGCACGTCGACGTGCGCATGAAGCCGCTGCAGCCAACCATCGCCGAGCAGAAGCGCCTCATCGGGATGATCCTGGGCAGCGTCCTCGGGGGACGGCTTGGTCTCTCCAGCCTCCGCGATCTCGCCGTCGCGTTCGGGACGGACATGGCCGACTTCGCCGCCGACCTCGACGGCGCTGGGCTCGATCTGACCCTGTCGGACGCAGGCGCGCGGCTGGCCTACACGGCGACGTTCTCGGGGACCTCGTCGGCGCTCGCGCGCATCGCGACCGCGCACCCCGAGCGGAGTGGTCCCGCCCCGGCCGCGTTTTGGCAGCTGCCCGGAGACGCGGACATCGCGCTCTTCAACCGCGGGATCGACGAGGCGCAGCTCGCCAGGGGGCGCGACCTCGTCCTCGCCGCGCTGGGCGAGGCGCTGGGTGAGGCCGGCGTGAAGGAGCACGATCGCAAGCCTATCGTCGACGCCCTGGGCAAACTGGTATCCCCGGCGGCCTCGGTCTACGCGAGCGGGATTGACGTCGAGGGTGTGCGTCGCGCGCTCGCGACCGACAAGGGCCTGACCGTCCAGTCCCCGCAGGTCGACAAGGACGAGGCGAAGCGCCAGATGGCGGAGGAGTTCATCGGGTGGCGGGTGCTGGAGACGGATGAACCGTCAACCCGGCTCGCGTCGGCGCTCAAGGAGCTGTCCGCGGCCATCGGACGGCCGTCGATCGTGGCCGCATACAAGGAGAAGCTGAAGGACGCGGAGCCGCCCGCCCTTCGCCCCCAGCCCGTGGCGAAGAGCGCAGGGCTCCCGGCTGGCACGCTGCACTACGTCCTCGAGCTGCACTCCTTCACGCGAAAGGCGGCGCCGCCTCCTCGGCCCGTGAATGGCAAGCCCGCGCCGCCCAGGAAGCCACCCCCTCCGCTCAAGCCGCTGCTCGTTCACATCTTCGTCGTGCCCGACGGCCAGCACACGTGGCTCGCGGTCGGGGGCGACGAGGGCGTGGTGGCGTCCCGCCTCGGCCTGGCCCTCGGCTCGACCGGCGACAAGCTGGCTGGTCACGCCGAGCTCGCCCCGCTCAAGGCGGGAAGCATCGGGTCGGGTGGGTTCTTCACTGCTCGGGGGCTGCCCGAGGCCGCGCAGCAGTTTGCGCTCCTCACGAACGGGGTAACCTGGGGTGCGCGCGAGGCGTTCGAAGAGACAGCGCAGATGCCTCACCAGGGGCTCACGCCGATCCTCTTCTCCTCCAGCGCGCAGCCTGGGGGCCCACCCATGGTCACCACCTCGCGGATGACCCTGCCCAAAGACGCCATCGAAGACGTAGTCGCGGAGATCCTCAAGCACGGCGGGTTCTGACCCGCACACTCCGACGGGCCGAAAGTTGGCCCCCCGCGCGTTGCTACGTAAGTTCTTGTCCCACATGGTCGTGCGACGAGCTCTCGCCGTAGCGGTCACGGCAGCCGCCCTGCTCGTGTCGCCCCGAGCCCATGCCTGGCAAGAGGCTCACCAGACGGGCGACGACGTCATCGCGCGGATCGATCCGGGCGGCGTCGCCGAGGTCACGCACAGCATCCACTGGCACGTCGTCCGCGGCCCGCTCAAGTCGATTGACGTCGTCCACGTCGAGCCCTCCGCGACGCTGGACCCGGACGTCGTCATCACCGCCGAGGACGGTCGGTCCCTGCTGGGGCATGCAGTCCGGCGCGACGACAGGACGGTCCGGATCACGATCGACGAGCCGCGCTCGCTCATGCGGGGGAGCTTCACCTTCGAGGTCCGCTGGCGGGTCGACCTCGTGGCCGCTCACGCCCTCACACGCGATGGGGCGACCTGGCGGCTCACGTGGTCCTCTCCGGTGGCGAGCGAGGGCTTCGACGCCGCCCACACCGTGCTCGAGCTCCCCGCTGCCCCCGACCCCCCCCAGCCCATCGTGGCCGACACGGGTGCGGTGGACGATGGGGCGGTCGCCACGCTTCACCGCGAGCCCGACCACGACCTGCTCGACCTGGTGCGCCCGCACGTTGCACGGGGAGAGGCGCCGAGCTGGACCGTGCGCATCGACCCTCGCGCGCTGGGGCAGGTGAGCGATCCACGGCTACGCCCCGCGCAGGCCACGGTCGCCCCCGAGCCAGATCGTCTGCGCGAGGCTGCGATGGCTGTCGGGCTGCTCGCGCTCGCCTTGCTCTTCGGACTGGGCGTGCGCCTGAGGGCCCGCGCTTTCGCCGCGGCCTGTGTCCGGCGCGGCGCGATCTCGCGAGGTCTCCTCCCCCTCTCCGACGGCGCACGCGCGGCGGTCGCCGGGACCGCCCTGGCGGCTGCGGTCGCGCTGGAGCTCTACGGGCTGACGACGCCCGGGGCTGCGTGCGTGGCCGTGGCCATGCTCGCCGCCTCGCTCCGGGCGCCATCGTACGTCCCTGCTGCTCGCGGTCCCGGTCGTTGGCTTTCGCTGCGACCCCAGGAAGCCTTCACGGCACCTCGTCCGACCTGGCTTCCCGACGTCCTCGCCACCCTGGTCGCGCTCGTGCTGGTCGTCGCTGGCGCGATGGTCGCACGGCGCTTCGACTCCGAGGCCCCGTGGCTCGTCGCCCTCGACGCGATGGCCTTTGGTCCGCTCTTGCTCACCGGGCGTGCCTCCCAGCTCCCGCCACATCCCGCCCGCACAGCGGCCTCATGGCTCGCTCGCGCCTTCCGCGCCCTGCGTTCCGTCCCCATCCTCCGGGTCAGCCCGTGGGCGCGCGTCCCGCTCGAGGGGTCTACCCCCGATGAGCTGCGGCTCCTCGTCCTCCCCCGCGCAGCGATGCCAGGCCTACTCGGCATCGAGCTCGGCCTCGCGTGGAGCTCCACGCCGGTCGGGTGGTCCGGAACCCCAGAGGTGCTCGCTCGCGTCCTCGACGGTAGCCCTGCCGCCGCAAGGTTGGCCCAGGACCTCCCGGCGCTGCGGCTCGTCCCTGGCCGCAGACCCGACGAACGGGTCGTGCGCCTCCTACCTCGCACCCCCACCCGTCCGGCTGCCGTTGCCCTCACCCGCGCCGTCGTCGAGACTTTCACCGACCGCCGCGTGACGGTCCCCGACACAGCCTGGAGCGCCCCCGAGCGCCGTACTGCCCGCCCGCGCACCCCTGTCCAAGCGTCGGCTGGGCAGGGTCGTGCCGCCGCCTAATGCAATCGGACCGCCGAGACGCTAGAACCGTCTGGTCCCCGAATGCCCCCCCGCGCCCCCCGCATCCATCCACAGCAGGCCCTCGCTGTCTATGCCGAGCCGCTCGCCGCGGGGCGTCGGGTCGTAGTCTTCGGCGATCCAGCATCGGGGCTCATGGAGCGGTTCGACGAGCTCGGGGCCGAGACGGTGGTGCTGCTGACGCCGGACGACGACCTCGACGAGCTTCGGGGCGCCCGGTTCGATCTCGCCATCGTCGCCGATCTCGCGCTGTTTCCCGACCCCGTGCCCCTGCTGGCCTGCGTGCGCAGGCTCCTCGGAGATACTGGGGCTGCGCTCGTCGTGGCACCGAACCGCGAACCAGGGGCAGCAGGGCCCGGGTCACTCGACTACTACGGCCTGTTCGATCTGGTGGCACACGAGTTCGCCGACGTGCGGATGATCGCGCAGCTGCCCTTCCACGGAGTCGCACTCGCGGAGGTCGGCGACGAGGGGGACTCTCCCGCCGTCAGCGTCGACACCCAGCTCGCCGACCCCGATCGTTCTCCCGAGGCCTTCGTAGCCCTGGCGAGCCAGCGTGGAACCAGCCTCGACCCCTACGCCATCGTCGAGCTGCCGGCACCGGAGCCCCCCGCGCCCGACACCGAGGAGCTGGACGAGCTCCGCGCGCTGCTCGACGAGACGAGGGGCCAGCTCGACGCCACGCGGGGTGAGCTCCAGCAATCACGCGCGCAGCTCCAGGAGCGCACCGAGGCGCTGCTCGCGCTGCGGGCGCAGGCCTCCCGCGCCACCGAGCTGGAACGGGAGCTTGCCATCCGGGGGCGCCAGCTGGGGGAGCTGTCGTCCGAGGTCGAGGAGATGCGCTCCGCTGCCGAGGCCGGACGCATTGCGGCGGCCCAGGTCGAGGAGCTGGCGAGGCGCGCCGACCGCGCCGAGAAGGCGCGCGCCCAGGCCGAGCCTGAGCTCGCGCGCCTCGCCGAGGCCCACGCCGCCGAGTTGCTGGTGTTCGAGGAGACGCTGCGTGAGCGTGCGCAGGCCGTCCGCCTGCTCGAGGCCGAGGTCGCGAGGCGCGAGCACATCGTGCGGGAGCTGGTCGGTGCGCTGGACGAGCACATGACGGGCCACGCCCACGAAGGCCACCCAGCCCCTGTCGCGCCGCCGGGCGTCGCGCAAGAGGGCCCGAGTCCGACCGAGGCTGCCCTCGTGGCGGAGAACGCACTCCTCCAGCAGCGCCTGGACGCGCTCGCGCTGGAGCTGGCTCGCCGGGAGGGCGAGGCCCACGCCAGCGCCTGGACAATCGCCGAGCTGGAGCGAAAGCTGGCGCAGGCAGCCACCCCCGTGTCCGCTCCCATCGCAGGCACCGACGCCGGACCCCGTCTGGCTGCCGCACTCGACGAGCTGGACGCCCTGCGGCGTGCCCTCACCCAGGAGCACGAAGCCCGGATCCGGGCCGAATCCGGGGAGGACCTGGTACGCGCCCGGGAGGAGCTGGCGCGCCAGTCAGTCCTGCTCGAGCAGCTCGCCCAGAGGCTGGCCGCGCTCGACGCCCCGGACGCTTCTGCGGTCCGAAACGAAGAACTGCGTTGACAGGCTCTGCTCGAGGCTTAACTTGCGCCAGGCCGAGAGGTCACGTGCGGTGCAGGCTCCCCGCTGGCGGGTGCGGCGCTCACAGGGTCCGAGCCGTCGATGTCTTCCAAACGCGACTACTACGAATCCCTGGGTGTCACGCGTGAGTGCTCGACCGACGAGCTGCGCAAGGCCTACCGGCGCGAGGCGCTGAAGCACCACCCCGACCGCAACCAGGGGGACGCCGCTGCAGAGGCCCGGTTCAAGGAGATCAACGAGGCCTACCAGGTGCTCTCGGACGACGAGAAGCGCCGCATCTACGACCAGTTCGGCCACGCTGGGCTCGAGGGTGGCGGTGGCGCAGGCGGCTTCGACGGCATCAACGATGTTTTTTCCCACATGCAGGACCTCTTCACCGAGATGTTCTCGGGGTCCATGGGGTTCGGCGGGGGCGGCCGCCCTCGGCGGGGCGGCGACCTTCGTATCCAGCAGCGCCTCTCACTGCGCGATGCCGCCTTCGGCTGCAAGCGCGAGGTGAGCGTGCGCGCGCCCATGCCCTGCACCGATTGCTCGGGCAGCGGCGCCAAGGCTGGCACCAAGGCCGACACGTGCCCCCAGTGCCGGGGCGCGGGCCAGGTGTCCAACGCGCGCGGGTTCGTGATGTTCACCTCCACGTGTCCGCGATGCCACGGAGCGGGGCGGGTCGTGCGACACGCGTGCCCGACGTGCGGCGGTCAGGGAGCCGTCGAGCGTGCACGCAAGGTCAACGTCTCCTTCCCGGCGGGCATCGATGCAGGGCAGCGGCTGCGTGTGCCAGGCCAGGGGCAGGGCGGGCCGAACGGTGCTCCGTCGGGAGACCTCTACGTCGAGGTCGACGTGGAGGGCGACCCCCGCTTCGAGCGCGACGGCGCGGATCTCGTCACGCGTCTCCATGTGCCCTTCACTGACGCTGCCCTCGGAGCCGACGTGTCCGTCCCGGCGCTCGAGCCGGAGGAAGACAAGACAACGCTCACCCTCACGCTCCCCTCCGGGACACAGTCGGGAGCGGTCTTCACCATGAAGGGTCACGGCATCCCGCGGCTCGACGGCCGGGGCCGCGGCTCGCTCGTCGTCGTGGTGCAGGTCGAGGTCCCCACCGCCCTGTCGGCGCGAGCGAAGGAGCTGCTGATGGAGCTCGACGCCGAGCTGAAGGAAGAAGCGACGAGCACGAAGCGCGCGGCCATTGGGAAGTGAGCCAGGGTCTGGTGCGGTGACCCTCGATCTCGAGGCCCTCAAGGCGAGGCTCGCGAGCGCATCCAGCGTCCGCGCCACGGGGCGCGTCCTCGGGGTGACGGGGCTGAGCCTGCGCTTCGCCCTGCCCGGGGTACGCGTGGGGGACGTGGTCACGGTCAAGCGCCGCGGCGCGCCCCTGGCCTGCGAGGTCGTCGGCTTCGATGGCGGGGAAGCCATCGGCATGCCCCTGGGGGCGCTGGTCGGCGTGGGGCCGGACGACGACGTCGAGGCGACGGGCAGCCCGCTGCAGGTGCGCGCGGGGCCGTCCCTCCTCGGCCGCGTGGTCGACGGCCTGGGGCGCGCCTTCGACGGAGGACCAGAGATCACGGGAGAGCTCGTGGCCGTGGACCGCGACCCTCCGCCGGCGCTTCATCGGCGCCCCGTGGCCACGCCACTCCCCACCGGGGTCCGCGTGATCGACGGGCTGCTGACGCTGGGGGAAGGGCAGCGCGTGGGTCTGTTCGCGGGCTCGGGCGTCGGGAAGAGCACGTTGCTCGGAGCGGTGGCGCGAGGAGCCGAGGCGGACGTCGTCGTGGTCGCGCTGGTGGGGGAGCGGGGTCGCGAGGTGGGCGAGTTCCTCGAGCGGTCGCTGGGCGCGGAGGGGCGCAAGAGGAGCATCGTCGTCGTGGCGACGAGCGACGTGGCAGCGCTGGAGCGGCTGCGGGCCGCTCAGGTGGCCACGGCCTACGCCGAGCACTTCCGCGACGCGGGCGCCCGCGTGCTGCTGCTCGTCGACTCGGTGACGCGCTTCGCGCGCGCCCAGCGCGAGGTGGGGCTGGCGGCAGGCGAGCCTCCGGCGCGCCGTGGCTACCCCCCGAGCGTGTTCGCGATGCTGCCGCGGCTGCTGGAGCGGACGGGGCAGGGGGCACGGGGGAGCATCACCGCGATCTACACCGTCCTCGTCGAGGGCGGCGACATGGACGAGCCCATCGCCGACGAGGTGCGGGGCATCCTCGACGGCCACATCGTCCTCGACCGGAGCGTCGCCGCACGGGGTCGCTACCCTGCGGTCGACGTCACGGTGTCGCTCTCGCGCGTCATGGACTCGGTGGTCTCCGCCGACCACCGGGAGGCCGCCCGGCGCCTGCGCGCGCTCCTCGCGACCTTCGAGGCCAAGCGCGATCTGGTCACGCTCGGCGCCTACGCGAAGGGGAGCGACAGGGAGCTCGACGACGCCATCGCCCGGATGCCGCGCATCGAGGACTTCCTGCGTCAGGACGCCGGGGACTGCAGCCCGCTCCCCGCCACCGTCGCGGCGCTGGCCTCCGCCGTGAAGTGAAGCCCACCCTGTGCTAGGTGCGCGGCCCGGACCATGACGCTGCTCCAGGTCGCCGATCTGCGTTTCGGCTACGCGGGGGAGACGCTCTTCGAAGGGGTCACCTTCAGCCTCGCCCTCGGCGATCGCGTCGCGCTCGTCGCCCCCAACGGCAGCGGCAAGACGACCCTCCTGCGCCTGCTCGGCAAGGAGCTCGAGCCCGACACGGGCTCGGTCGTCCTGCGCCGCGAAGCGACCATGGGCTTCTACCGCCAGTCGCACGAGATCGCGGCAGAGGGGGACGTGATGGGCGCATTCCTCTCTGGCTTCCGCGAAGTCGTGGAGCTCCGGGCCGAGCTCCACCGCGCCCAGGAGGAGGCGGCCAGCGGCTCGGCGGAGGCCCTCGACCGCCTCTCCCGCGTGACCGACCGCTATCACCTGGCCCGTGGCGACGAGCTCGAGCACAAGGTCGCGGCCATCGCCAGCCACCTCGGCTTCTCCGACCGCGATCTGGAGCGACCGGTCGCCTCACTGTCGGGGGGCGAGCGCGGCCGCCTGCGCCTCGGCGTCGTGCTCGCCCAGCAGCCCGACGTGCTGCTCCTCGACGAGCCGACCAACCACCTCGACCTCGACACCATCGCCTGGCTCGAGCAGTGGCTGGTCGACTATCGCGGCGCCGTGCTCATCGTGAGCCACGACCGCGCCTTCCTCGACAACACCTGCCGCGCGACGATGGAGCTCGGCACGCGGACCTTCCGCGTCTACCCCGTGCGCTACTCCGAGTACGTCGTGCTCCGGGAAGAGGATCTCGAGCGCGAGCGCGCCCTGGTCGAACGCCAGCAGGGGCTCATCGCCAAGACCGAGGACTTCATCCGCAAGAACATCGCCGGACAGAAGACCAAGCAGGCACAAAGCCGTCGCAAGATGCTCGACAAGCTCGACCGCCTCGAGCGCCCGGAGGACGTCTGGGCGAGCGCCGACCGAGTGGCGTTCCGCTTCGCCCCCGCCCAGCGCACGGGGGACATCGTCCTCGACGCCAAGGGCCTCGGAGCAAGCAGGGGCGGGCGGGTCCTCTTCCACGGGCTCGATCTGCTCGTGAGGCGGGGCGAGCGCATCGCGGTCGTGGGCGCGAACGGCAGCGGCAAGAGCACGCTCCTCAAGCTCCTGGTCGGGCGCGGCGGGCCCGAGGACGAGGGCACGGTCCGCCGCGGCACCAACCTGCAAGAGGGCTACTTCGATCAGCACCTGGGCGAGGTCGATCCGTCGCTCACTGCGGTTGACAACGTGCGCCGCGTCCGCGGTGACTTCACCGTGGAGGCCGCCCGCCAGTACCTCGCGCGCTTTCGCTTCTGGGGGGACGATCCGCTGCGCGTCGTGAGCGGTTTCTCCGGCGGCGAGCGCTCCCGCCTGGCGCTGGCCAAGCTCCTGCTCGAGCCGAAGAACCTGCTCTTCCTCGACGAGCCCACCAACCACCTCGACATCCCCGCCGCCGAGATCCTCGAAGAGGCCCTGATGGGCTTCGAGGGCACCGTCATCCTCGTGTCGCACGACCGGCGGTTCCTGGAGAACGTCTCCACTCGGGTCGTTCGCCTGCGGGACGGCGTGGCCGAGGTGTACCCGGGTGGGTTCCGTGACTTCGAGCGCGTGGAGGGGGAGAAGGCGGCCCGCGCCGAAAAACCGGATCCTGGGAAGGAAGCGAAGCCCAGGGCCGTTGCCGAGGACGAGGCCAGGAAGAAGCACGAAGAGCAGCGCACCGCTGCCCGGAACCTCGAGAAGAAGAAAAAGCGCGTCAAGGAGCTGGAAGCGTCGATCGCCACGGGCGAGAAGGAGCTCGACGCCCTCCGTGGCAAGCTGAAGACGTCACCGGGTGACGACTGGGAGAAGCTGGCGAAGATGGCGCAGGAGGAGCAGGCTCTGACCAAGAGAGTCGACTCGATGTTGCTCGAGTGGGCGCGTCTGTCGGAGGAGGTCTCGTGAGCCGCGTGATTCGCGCAGCCTGGGCGCTGCTGCTGGTGCTCGTCGTCGCGTTCGTGGTGCCCGCATGCAAGCACAAGAGCGGCAGCGCCACGGCCGATCCGGACGCCGTCGCCCTCGTGGTCAAGGCAGACACGGAGGGGATGCTGCTCACGTGGATCGACGACAAGGGCGACTTCCACGTGGAGACACGCGTGGCGGACGTGCCGCTGATGGGGCGCGACGCGGTGCGCGTCGTGGATCCGAACAAGGAGGAGGGGACGCACGCTGACCAGATCTTCGTGGCCGACCTTCGCCAGGAGCGGGCCGACGGGACGTTCCCGGTGCAGACCATGACGCGCGCTGCCTTCGAGGCCATCGCCGTGGCCCGGCGGGAGAAGAGCGGGCCCACCCTGGCCAGCGCCAGCCCGACGCCACCCTCTCCTCCGGCCAGCGCCGGCGCCACCGCCGACACCGAGCCTGGCCCAGCGCGGCCCGCGGCTCATCCCGCGGTCATCATCTACGGCGCCGAGTGGTGCGGCGCCTGCCACGAAGCCGCCCGCTACCTCCGCAGCAAGGGCATCCCCTACGTCGAGAAGGACGTGGAGAAGGACCCGGGCGCTGCGCGGGAGATGCAGCAGAAGCTCGCCAGGAGCGGGAACCGCGCCGGCTCCATCCCGGTCATCGACGTGCATGGCACGATCATGGTCGGGTTCAATCCGCAGCAGATCGACGGCGCGCTGGGGCAGACGCTGTAGCCGCAACGCCGTAGCCGGCCCGAGCATCGTTACCGTATTCTCGCCGTGAATCTCTGCTAGGAGGACGCAGTGCGAAGCCGATGGCTCGGGAGCGGGGGTCTGGTGGTCATGGTGCTGGCCTACGGGGCCTGCAACAGCAGCAAATCGTCGTCGTCGACCGCCACGCCCAACCCCTTCCTCGTCTCGCAGGGCGCCTACTTGGTCAACAACGTCTGCGACTGCGGCGGTTGCCACACCTCCGATCCGACGAAGCCCTTCGCCGGCGGCACCCAGTTCCCCATCGACGCGGCCGGGGACTACGTCTACGCGCGGAACCTGACGCCCGATCCGGCGACGGGGCTCAAGCTGACCGAGGACCAGTTCATCCAGGTGATGCAGACCGGGGCGGACTTCACCAACCCCGGTCAGGTGCTCTACGTGATGCCGTGGCCGAACTTCCGCTGGATGACCACGGGCGACCTCCAGGCCATCTACGCCTTCCTTCAGGTGCTGCCCGCGTCGTCGAACGCAGTCCCGCCCGACAGCAAGGGGATCCTCGCGGGGCAGGGGCCCGTGCCCTTGCCCACTTCGTACAACGAGGGTGAGGAGACCCGCCCCCTCCCCATCCAGACGGCCGTCGATCCCCTCGGCCCTCCCGGAGAGGACGCATCCGTGCCGGATCCCGGGCACGCCATCCTGGGAGCGGCCATCCTGCCCCTGGCCTACGCGAAGATGCCCAACTTCTACAAGCGCAGCGCCGAGGAGCAGGCGTCCTTCGGTCGCGGCTCGTACCTGGTGAACGCGGCGCTGTGCGGGGACTGCCACACCAACAAGAACGGCTACCCCCGCATCTTCACGCCCGGGCCGAACTTCCTGCAGATCCCCGCCGACTCGTACCTGATCGGCGGCACCACCTACACCGTGCCCACCTCGCTCAACGCCGTGCTCATGGAGACGCGGTCCATGAGCCAGAACCTCATCGGCGTGAGCGGCTACTTCAACGATCCAGACACCACCTACCTCTCGTTCGCGTCGGAGATCGACGCGATGGCACACACCGACGACACGCCGTCCCTGCCGCTCGGCTGGCCGATGCCCGCCGACCACCTGCGCGACCTCAATCAACAGGATCTCATCGACATCGGCACCTACATGCAGATCCTCGCCGAGGACTACGACCACACGGGACAGGCAGACAAAGCCACCCAGGACCCGGCGCGATACTGCATGACCACCAGCGACTGCCAGCCGGGGCAGACCTGCTTCATCGATACGGATCCCGCCCTGACCGTGAACAACCAGTGCATCGGCCAGAGCTGCAACGTCGACGGTGACTGCAACGCGTGCCAGAAGTGCGTGAGCGGGGCGTGCCAGCAGCCAGCGGCCACGGACTCCTGCATCACGTCCGGGATCTGATTCAGCGGACGGGGTTGCAGGCGAACGTCGTCGTGCCCTGCGCCGCCGTGCACAGGTAGAGGTAGCCCTGCTTGACCTGCGTGCTGAACGAGACGCTGGCGTGTGCGCCATCGGTCGCCACCTGCTTGCCGCAGACCACGGCGCTGACCTTGCCGGTCGGCGTGGTGATGATCGCGTCGACGTCCTTGGTCTGATCCGTCGCCCCACCCCCCGTCTTGGTCACGGTCACCATGGGCAGGTTGTTCGCCCCGAAGGACACGGCGCAAGAGAAGAGCGGCGGGTGGGACCGGTCCTCGGCGTCGGCAGGGCTGGTGCAGAACAGGGTGAGACCGGCGGCCACCGCCGCCACGAGAGCGCACGACTTCACGAGCTTGTTCATCACGGACCTCCTCGGAATGGGTTCACCACGGATAGACGGCAAGATGACACGGCGATTCCGCCGGCTTCCTGATGCTTCCGTTATCCGCCGCTGATGCTTCCGTGCGTCCGTGAGCGGGCCGTTTCTGCGACAATGAGGGCAATGAGTGACGGCGAGCGCAAGGAACCCGGGCCGGCGGAGACAGAGTCCTTGCGGCGGCGTGTGCGAGAGCTCGAGCAAGAGGCGGATGCCCTGCGGGATCTGGTGGACAACCTCGACGTGGGCGTCTTCGTCATGGATGACGCGGGCGGCAAGGCCGTCGTCGCGCGCGCGAACCCCGCCCTGGCCCGCATCCTCGGGTACCCGTCCGCGGAGGCCATGATCGGGCAGAGCGCCTTCGAGCACTACTCCGACCCGAAGGAGCGTCTGGAGACGCAGACGCAGTTCATGGCGAACCCTGCGTTCCGCGCGTCGGGCGTGCTCAGGCTCGAAGCCGTGCGCCTGAGGCGCGATACGCGCGAGCCGGTGCCGATCCTGCTTCGCCTCAAGGCCACGTTCGACGAACAGGGCAACCTCGCCCGCTTCTACGGCGTCATGGAGGACACGCGTGATCGCACCCGCGCCGAGAAGGCCTTCCAGGCGTCGGAGGCGCGGTTCGCCTCGGTGTTCGAGGCCAGCCCCATCGGCATGGCGCTCACCGATCTCGGCGGGGTGATCGTGCGCACCAACGGCGCGCTCGAGGCGATGCTGGGGTGGTCCCAGGCGGACCTCCTCGGTCGAGCGTTCGACGCCCTGACGCGCGACGGCCCCGGGCTGGAGCCGCTGCTAGGCGTTGCACACGAAGCGCGCGACCCGATCGCGATGCCCACGGAGCGCTCGTTCACCCGCAAGGACGGCGGCGTCGTGTGGGGCTGGGTCACCACGGCCGTGCTGCGCGGCGACGACGGCGTCCCCACCCAGGGCGTGGTGATGGTCCAGGACGTCACGCAGCGCAAGCGCATGGAGCAGGAGCTGCTGCGCGTGGCGAAGCTGGACGCGCTGACGCTGCTCGCAGGGGGCATCGCGCACGACTTCAACAACCTGCTGACGCCCATCCTGGGCAACGTCAGCCTCGCACTCGCGAGCACGGACGGACGTCACCACGAGGCGCTCCGGCAGGCCGAGCAGGCCGCCGGGCGTGCGCGGGACCTCACCCGTCAGCTGATGAGCTTCGCGCGCGGCGGGATGACGGCGAAAAAGACCGGCTTCATCGCCGACGTGCTGCGCGAGTGCCTCGAGCTGGCGCTCCACGGGACCAACGTGCGCGGCGAGCTCGACGCCACGGCCAGCCAGTGGCCCTCGGACTTCGATCCAGGGCAGATGGTGCAGGCCTTCAGCAACCTGCTCATCAACGCCGCGCAGGCCATGCCGGGGGGAGGCGCCGTGCGCTGCACCGTGACCGACGTGGACGTCGCATCGGAGCTGGCGCCGACCGTGCCCGCTGGGCGGTTTGTGCGCGTGCGGGTGAGCGACCATGGCTGCGGCATTCCCGCCGAGAACCTGCCGCGGGTGTTCGACCCGTTCTTCTCCACGAAGCAGCAGGGCCACGGTCTCGGCCTCACGACCACCCACACCATCATCGCTGCGCACGGAGGCCGCATCGCGGTGACATCGGAGGTCGGGAGCGGCACGACGTTCGAGGTGCTGCTGCCGGCCGCGAGCTCGCTGGACGCACCCGCGCCGCTCGAGCCCGCCGGGCTGGTGGCAACCCCCACAGGCGACGCCCCGCGCGTACTGGTCATGGACGACGAACGGGCCGTGCGCGAGGTCGCCGCAGCCATGCTGGGCGCGTCCGGCTACGAGGTGGACACCGTCGCCGACGGCAACCAGGCGATCGAGGCCTACACGCTGGCGATGCAGAGCGGCCGTCCCTACGCCGCCGTCGTGCTCGATCTCACCGTGCCCGGCGGACACGGCGGGGCCGAGACCATGGCGCGCTTGCTCCAGCTCGACCCCGACGCCCGCGGCATCGTGTCGAGCGGATACTCGGTCGGAGCTGGCCTCGAGGACCACCGGCGCGCGGGGTTCCGCGGCGTCGTGCACAAGCCGTACACGGTGGCCGAGCTGCGCGCCGCCGTTGCCGCCGTCTCGGCGTAGAGGAGCGGTGAGCTCCCGGCCGTCAGCGGCCCTTGCGCGTGACCACCCGTTCGTAGACCGCGCGCCTCGGGCGGCCGCTCCAGGCCGCGAGCCGGTCGGCAATGGTGCGCGCGTGCTCGCCGCGCCCGAGCGCCTCGTCGATGCGCGCGTCGAGGGCGGCGTCGTCGATGGTGGCCTCGCGCGACTCCGGGGCGTGCGGGCCGAGCACCAGCACCAGCTCGCCCAGCCACTCACGCGCTTCCCCGGAGAGCTCCGCGCACGTCCCACGCACGAACTCCTCGTGCACCTTGGTGAGCTCGCGCGCCACGCAGGCGCGGCGTTGGGGGGTCGCGTCGGCGAGCTCGCGCAGGGTGTCCTGCACGCGGTTGGCCGCCTCGAAGAGCACGACCGGCTCGGGCGTGCCGCACACCAGCGCGATGGCATCGCGCCGCGCCGTGCCCTCCCGCGGCAGGAACCCCACGAAACGGAAGCGCCCGTCCCCCGCGAGGCCGCTCGCCACCAGCGCCGCCAGCACGGCGCTGGCCCCGGGGACGGGCACCACGCGCACGCCCGCCGCGATGGCCGCCTCGACCAGGCGCGCCCCCGGATCGCTCACGCCCGGCGTCCCCGCGTCGGTCACCAGCGCCGCGCTCTCCCCGCCCGCCAGCCGCTCCACCACGCGGGCCACGTCCCCGTCGCTGGCGTGCGCGTCGAGGCGCTCGACGGGCTTGCCCGCGATGCCGAGGTGGGTGAGCAGCTGCCGCGTCCGCCGCGTGTCCTCCGCGAGCAAGCGGTCGCAGGTCCGCAGCGTCTCGACGGCGCGCGCGGTCACGTCGCCCAGGTGGCCGATGGGGGTGGCCACGACGAAGAGGGTCCCTGCCATCGCGCCACGCATAGCATGCGCACCCCCGTGGTAAGACTCGGTCGCGATGCGCTTCACCGCGTCCCGGCAGGCGTGGCTGGTCGCGCTGGTCCTTGCGCTCGCGTACGGCGCCCTCTCCTGGGCCGTGCTCTCGCGGGGTTTCCCGCACGAGGACGCCTACATCCTCTTCAAGTACGCGCGCGACGTCGGACGCGGCGCGGGCATCGTCTTCTACCCGGGAGGGCCGCGGGCGGAGGGCGCCACCGACTTCCTCTGGATGCTCGCCCTCGCCGCCGGCTCGGCGGTCCACGTCGATCCTGCCCTCGGCGCCGCCGTCCTCGACACGGCGGCCTTCCTCATCTGCGCCCGCCTCTTCGCCGGCGCCCTCCTGCCGCTCGACGCGCGCACCGCCCCGCTGGTCGTCGCCACGGCGCTGCTGGTCCTCACGCCGTGCGCCGTCGCCGGCTACGTGGGCTTCGGGACCACCGTGTTCGCCGTGCTCGCGCTGCTGCTCTACCGCGCCTACGTCCGCGGCGAGGTCTCCGGCATCCCCGCGATGGGCCTGGTCCTCGGCCTGCTGCGGCCCGACGGCGTCGTGCTGGCGGTCGCGTTCGCCCTCCTCGCGCTCCCCCTCGCGCGCGAGCGCGGCCAGGCGAGGCGCTACCTCGTAGCGTGCGCAGCCTGCGCCGCCGCGGGTGCGGCCTACTTCGTCTGGCGCTGGCGCTACTTCGGCGAGCTGCTGCCGCTGCCGCTCTACGTGAAGTCCCACCACGCGCGCGTGCCCTCTGGGGTCGGGGACACCGCGGACTGGGCGCTCTCGACGCTGCTGCCCCTCGTCGGGCTCGTGGTGGCGGCGCGCCTGCTCCTCGGCCGCGCGCCCCCCGGGCGCCGCGCGTGGCTGGGCCTCGCCCCTTTCGCCGCGCACGTGGCGAGCTTCGTCCTCATCACAACCAGCCAGAACGTCGCCAACCGCTTCCAGGCGCCCGCCGCGCTGGCGCTGCTCTACCTGGCGATGACCCTGGCCGCGGACCGCGCGCGTACGAACGCGCCGACCGCTGCGAGGACCTGGGGCTTCGTGGCCCTGTCGGTCGTGGCGTTCTACCCGCAGGCGGTCATCGCCGCGGACGTCCTGACGGGGGCGTTCGAGCGGCAGTACCTGGACGTGTTCGCGTGGTGGCTTGCGCGCACGGGAGGGCCGTCCCTCCGCATCGCGTCCACCGAGGCGGGCCGGATGCTCTACTGGACCGACGGGCCGGTCCTCGATCTGGTGGGCCTGAGCTCCCCCGAGACCGCGCGCACCCCGCCAGGCCGCGCGCTGCTCTCGCAGTTCGATCCCGACGTCGTGATGCTGCACCCGGGCAACGCGCTCGAGGAGAACCGGGCGGCGGCGGGCCGTACGGGCGACGTGCTGCGGCTCGACCAGCCCATCGCCACCTACGTCCGCCCGCGGCTCCTCCGGTTCCTCGCGCCAGAGCTCGCGTCCTACGACGTGCTGCACCGGACCAACACCGAGGTCGCGCCCGTCGCCACCCTGGGCTGGCTGGCGACGCGCGGCGACGCGTACGAGCTCTACGCGGTGCGCTTCAGGTCGCGCAAGGCCCGGTTCCACGTCGTCGCCCTGCGCGCGAGCCTGCCGGAAAAGGACGCGATCCTCGCCGAGCTCGCGGCCGCGCACGTCCCCGACCCGCACGCGTCGCACCTGGCGCTGACCTTCGCGCCGTGACGCTCACATCACCTCGACCGCGTCCCCCATCTGCTCGCGCAGGTAGTCGCGCAGCTTGCCCGTGAGCCGCTGCTCCAGCTGGCGCACGCGCTCCCGCGAGATGCCGAACCGGTCGCCCAGCTCCTGCAGCGTCAGCGGATCGTCGGAGACCAGACGCTCGTCGAAGATGGCGAGCTCCTTGTCCTTGTCGACCAGCGTCTTGCGGAACTCGGCCAGCTTCTCTTTGAGCAGCCCCTGCAGCTCGTTGTCCGCCATCTGGGCCTCGGGGCCCTCGGCGGTGCTGGGCATCATGTCGACCTTGGCGATGGAGCGCCCCTCGGCGTCGCCCACCGGCGCGTCCAGCGACTTCTCGTTCGCCTGGAGGCGCACCTCCATGTCGGCGACCTCGTTCTCCGGCACGTTGAGGGCCTTGGCAACCTCCTCGTTGGTGGGCTCGATGCCCATCGCCTGGAGCTCGGCGCGCTTCTTTCGCAGGTTGAAGAAGAGCTTGCGCTGGGCCTGCGTCGTCCCGAGCTTCACCAGGCGCCAGTTGTTGAGGATGAAGCGCAGGATGTACGCGCGGATCCACCAGGCCGCATAGGAGGAGAGCTTCACGCCCCGGTAGGGGTCGTAGCGCTTCACGGCCTGCATCAGGCCGATGTTCCCCTCCTGGATGAGGTCCATGATGTTCTTGTAGGCGCGGCGGTACTCGTAGGCGATCTTCACCACGAGCCGCAGGTTCGCAGTGACCAGGCGGGCTGCCGTGGCTGCGTCCTGCGTCTCCAGGAACTTCACCGCGAGGGCGTGCGTCTCCTCCGGCGTCAGCAGCGGGTGGCGCTGCACCTCGCGCAGGTACATCTGCAACGCGTCGAAGCGCTCGATGGAAGAGCTCTCGCTCAGCGTCCGGGACGACGGGATGGCCACGTCTCCGTCTTCCTCACCCTCCTCGACCACGGCAGCGTCGATGTCCTCGGCGAGCTCGCCCTCCGCGTCGACCACGCCCTCCTCGCCCTCCCCCGCCTCGCTCGCCGGGGTCTCCTCTTCGGCCGGAGACTCGGCGGACGTCTCCTCGTCGGGCGACGACGAGGGCGCCGCGTCGCCACGCTCGCCTGCCTTGCGGGAGCGGGGGGCCTTCTTGGTCGCGTTCGTCGCGGGGGTGGGGGCGTGCTTCGTGCGGGGCAAGGCCGTCCTGGGACCGATGCTACGGGAGCGCGATGGGTAGCACGTGTGAGGCCCCATGCGAACCCGCGGGGGGGACCGGCCTGTCAGCCGTGCAAGCAAGCCCAGAGCCACCAGAAGCCGGCCATCGCGGCCAGGCTGCCACCGAGCAGGACGCCGATGAGGAGCTCGTGGGAATCGTTGGACTGGGGGTTGGAAGAACGCATGATTCTGTCTCCCTCGGCCTCATGGGTAGGTACGATAGCGCAGCGCGTCAAGAGAGCGAGACGTCGGATTGACAAGGTGCGACCCCTCGCGCAAACGTCTCGACTGCCCTATTCCGCTTGTTCCGTCCGAGTCGCGCTCCCGGTCGTCGCTCCCCCATGTCCCGCGCCGCTGCCCCCCCGTCGTCCCTCGCCAGCGCCTTCGGCCGCCCACATCCCCGGCCGGGTGAGCTGCGGGCCCGGATGAAGGCGTGGGGGGAGGGTGTGGTCAAGCGCCTCCACGCGCTCGGCCTCCAGGTGGACGGGTGCACCGCCGACGAAGAGCAGGTCGTCTTCGTGCCCGATGGACGGCTCGCCCTCTCCCTCGACACCCGGAGCTCCGTGGAGGTCGCCCTCACTCTCCCGGCGCGTGACGTTCCCGGCCTGCGCGCCCGCTTCGCCGATGCCGAGCGGGCGCTCGAGCTGACCACCGTGATCGAGGCCCTGCCCGAGCAGTTCGCGGCCGGCGCTGCGGGCGAGGGGAGGCGTGTCCCGGCGTCGCGCGCGTCGACGGACGAGCTGCGCGCCCTGCTCGACCGGCTCGAGCGCGAGCAGCAGGCCCTGTGGCTCGGCTGGCGCGTGCCTCGCGCGGTGGCGGTGCAGCACGCCGCGCTGCTCGACGAGCTGCTGGAGGACGCCGTCGTCGCGCTGGGCGGGCTCCTGGCCCTCGTCGCGTGGACCCCCGTGTCCCCGGCCGATCCTCGCGCCACGCTGCCCCAGCGTCGCGAGCGCGCGCGCCACGACGACGAGCGCAGCGGCGCAAGCAAGAGCACCAAGCGGACCACCAAGCGCCGCGCGCGTGCGCTCGCCCGCGGCCCCCGCGAACGGGACCGCGATCAGGACCTGGAGGCCGAGCCCGAGTCGGCCAGCGATGGCGAGGCTGCTCCTCCGCGCCTTCAGCGCGCCGCTACCGTCCGCGCCTCCCTCCGCCCGGGGCTCCGGCGCCGTCCCCTGGCGCAGGTCGATCCGAGCGTCCCCATCGAGAAGGGCGCGCGCGTCCGCGTGCTGGAGGGACCCTTCGCGGGCAAGACCGGCGTGGTGCAGGAGCTCGACGGCCGGGGAGGCGCCCGGGTGATGCTGGGCCTGCTTGCGGTGCGGCTGGACGTGAAGGACGTCATCGGCTGCGCGGAGGGCCGGGTGAGGCCGCTGCTCTCGTCCTCGCACCGCAAGCCCCTGCCGGTGCGTTCGTGAGGCGACCGCGCCCGACAACGGGGACCCGAGCCCTGGCATCGAAGTACCCGGGAGAACCAGGGTCCGCGTGAGCTCCGCTTCGGCAGAACTACCGTCCGCCGGCGTGGCCGCGGGTGGCGCCATCCCACCCACCGAGGCGCGGTACCCGACCACCCTCGGCGGCCAGTTCCGCCGCCACCTGCCCCAGTACCTCATCGGCACCGCGATGCTCGCCGCCTTCCAGCTGGCGATGAACCGCATCTTCCACGAGTCCAAGACGGCCATCGACCTCATCCTCGGCCCGACGCCCGGAGGGGTGTGGCGACCGGCGGCCTTCATGCTCGGCCTCGCGGTCGTCGCCTTCGTCTCGCGCGTGGGCAGCCGCTGGTACATCTTCAACGCCGGCCGGGACTCGGAGTACGAGCTCCGCTACGAGCTGCTCCGCAAGCTGCACCAGCTCGGGGCCGCGTTCTACCGGACCATGCCCGCGGGCGAGATCATGAGCCGCTCGACCAGCGACCTGCAGCAGGTCCGCATGCTCTACGGCTTCGGCGTCCTCAACGTCATCGGGGTGCTCTTCGCGTTCGGCAGCGGCCTCGAGGTCATGCTGCGCACCAGCGTGGGCCTCACGCTGGCCTGCCTGGCCAACCTCCCGCTGGTCATCCTGCTCTCGCGCGCCGTCTCGCGCGGCCTCTACGTCCGCATGCGCCAGAACCAGGCCTCGCTCGGGCGGATGAGCGACGTCCTGCAGGCCAACCTCGCGGGCGTGCGCGTCGTGCGCAGCTTTGCGCTCGAGGAGCGCGAGCGGGACCGCTTCGAGAAGACCAACAAGGAGTACCTCGACGCCAGCCTGGCCCTGGCCCGCCTGCGCGGCTCGTTCGCCCCGACCATCGGCGCGGTCGCCTCCGCCGGGGTCCTGGTCTTCTTCTGGTACGGCTCGACGCTCCTGCTCCGCGGTCCCGACGCGGGCGGGATGAGCCAGGGGTCCTTCTACGCGTTCTGGATGGCCTTCGCGAGCATGACCTGGCCGATGATCGCGGTCGGCTTCGCGCTCAGCATCGTGCAGCGTGGGCGCGCGGGGTTCGCCCGCCTGCGCGACGTGTTCGACGCGAAGCCCGAGGTGGTGGACGGCCCGCGGCGCGCGCCCGCCCACGTGGGCGGCTCGCTGACCGTCGAGCACCTGGGCTTCGCCTACGGCAGGCGCACCGTGCTCGACGACGTGAGCTTCAAGGTGGCGCCGGGGCAGTCGCTCGCCATCGTGGGGCGCACCGGCTCGGGCAAGACGACGCTGGCCATGCTGCTGGCGCGCCTGCTCCCGACGCCCCCCGGGACGGTGCGCATCGACGGGGTCGACGTGTGCGAGCTGCCGCTCGGCGCGGTCCGCTCGGTCATCGGCTACGCGCAGCAGGACGCCTTCCTCTTCTCCACGACCGTCTCGCGCAACATCGGCTTCGCGCTGGACGATCCCGACTCGCCCGCGGGTCAGGACCAGATCCGCCGGGGCGCCCGCGAGGCGCAGGTCCTCGAGGAGGCGATGCAGCTGCCGGAGGGCTTCGACACCGTGGTGGGCGAGCGCGGCGTGCAGCTGTCGGGCGGGCAGAAGCAGCGCATCGCCCTCGCCCGCGCGCTCGTGTGGGAGCCGAAGATCCTCATCCTGGACGATCCCCTCTCGGCGGTCGACGCCAAGACCGAGGGCGCCATCCTCGAGGCCATCGAGCGCCAGGCCGAGGCGCGGACCGTGCTCCTGGTCACGCACCGCATCGCGGCGGCGTCGCGCTGCGATCGCGTGGTCGTGCTGGAGGAGGGGTGCATCGTCGAGCAGGGCACGCACGACGAGCTGGTGGCCGCCGGGGGTCTCTACGCCGCCTTCGCCGAGGAGCAGAAGATGGCGAGCGAGCTGGAGGACCTCGAGCTCCCCTCGGTGGAGCCGGGCGCCGTCGCGCCGGTGGAGGGTCGCGAGGCCTCATGAACGCGACCGCGAAGCCCAGCGCGCCGCCCCCCACGCGCGGCCAGCAGGCCCTCAAGACCTTCCACGAGGAAGCGGTCATGGGCAAGGCGTACGACGCGCGCCTGCTCCGGCGGCTGTGGCCCTTCGTGCGCCCGCACGCGCGCTACCTCTGGGTGTCGCTGGCGACGCTGGTGGTCATCTCCGGCATCGGCCTGGTGCGCCCGCTCATCATGGGCGACGTGGCCGAGGCCACCGACTCGCGCCGGCTGCTGCGCGACGGCCTGATGCTGGCCGGGCTGCTGGTGGTCTCGCAGCTGCTCACCTTCGTGCAGATGTACGCGATGCAGGTCGCGGGCGCGCGGGCCATGGCCGATCTGCGCAGCCACATCTTCCGCTTCTTCCAGCGGCTGCGCCTCCGCTACTACGACCGGACCCCCGTCGGGCGCCTGGTGACGCGCGCGACCAACGACGTCGACGCGGTGGCCGAGCTCTTCGCCTCGGGCGCGTTCAACGCCATGGGCGACCTCATCTCGCTGCTCGGTATCGTGGTGATGATGCTGGCGCTCGACTGGCGCATGGCCATCGTCTCCTTCCTGGCGCTGCCCATCGTGGGGCTCATCGTCAACTACGTCCGCAAGCGGTCGCGCGAGGCCTACCGCGACGTCCGCACCCGGGTCGCGCGCCTCAACGCCTACCTCAACGAGCAGGTGAACGGCATCGCCATCGTGCAGGCGTTCGTGCGCGAGTCGTCGATGGCGGCCGAGTTCGACGGCATCAACGTCGGCTACCGCGACGCCAACAAGAGCGCCATCTACTACGAGTCGGTGCTGGACGCGGCCATCGAGCTGGTGAGCACCCTGTGCATCGCCAGCATCCTCTGGTTCGCCGGCCTGCGCAGCTTCGGCGAGCACGTCATCACCTTCGGTCTGCTGGTGAAGTTCACGCAGTACATCCGGCAGTTCTTCGAGCCGGTGAGCCAGCTCTCCCAGCGCTACACCATCCTGCAGAGCGCCATGGCGGGGGCCGAGCGCGTCTTCCAGCTCCTCGACGAGACCGACGTGGTGCCGCCCGCGCTGCCCGAGGCCGAGCGCGGCGCCGCCGGGGCCGCGGACGAGGCCATCGCGCTCGAGCACGTGGACTTCGAGTACAAGGCCGGGTCACCCGTGCTGCGCGACGTGTCCTTCAGCGCGCGGCGGGGCGAGCGCATCGCGCTGGTGGGGGCGACCGGGGCGGGCAAGAGCACGGTCGCGAGCCTGCTGCTGCGCCTCTACGAGCCGCAGGGCGGCGCCGTGCGCGTGCTGGGCAAGGACGTGCGCGGCTACGAACCGCACGAGCTGCGGCGCAACTTCTCGGTGGTGCCGCAGGACGTGTTCCTCTTCTCCGGCACGGTGCTCTCCAACGTGGGCATCGCCGACGCCACGCCGGACCGGGCGCGGGTCGAGGAGTCGCTGCGGCGCATCGGCGCGCTGGAGCTGTTCGAGCGGCGCGAGGGCGGCCTCGACGCCCGCGTCGACGAGCGGGCGCAGAACTTCAGCGCCGGCGAGCGGCAGCTCATCGCCTTCGCGCGCGCCATCTACCGCGAGGCCCCGCTGCTGGTGCTCGACGAGGCCACGGCCAGCGTCGACTCCGACACCGAGGCGCGGCTGCAGAAGGCCCTCGAGGAGGTCATGCGCGGGCGGACGTCGCTGGTCATCGCGCACCGCCTTTCCACCATCCGGGCCGCCGACAGGATCGTGGTGTTCCACAAGGGCCGCGTCGTCGAGATGGGGACGCACGACGAGCTGATGGCCAGGAGCGGCGTGTACGCGCGGCTCTACCGGATGCAGTACGCCCACGAGCAGGCCGTCGCCGCGGAGCGCAGGGTGCACGAGACGCGGTCCGCGACGGGGTGAACACCGCCCCGTTCCGATCTGCCCATCGGTCGCAGTGTCGGGAGAGCTGCCGACGACCCAACCCCGACAGCGACCCCAGCAGTCTTGCCACCCACGGATGCATGTCGCCGCGGCGCCGCGGTGCAACCCGGTTTCGCCGACGTGTGAAGCGGTTTCGCCGCCGACAAGACCAGCTTCGCCGCGGAGTAAACGATGTTCGCCGCCGAGCAACCCTCTCCACGCCGCGTGAAACCCGCTTCACGCCGCGTGAAACCCGCTCTTCGCGTCGACCAGACCGCTCTTCGCCGCGTCGAACCCGGTTTCGCCGCCCGGCAACCGGCTCTTCGACGCGTCGAACACGCTCTTCGCCGCGTCGAAGCTCGATCACGACGCGTCGAAACCGCTTCACTCCGCGGCGAACCTTCTCTTCTCCTCGGCGAACATCCTTCTCTCCCCGGCGAAACCAGGTTTCACGCGGCAAGATCCGCTCCTCTCCGCCTCCGGAGCGCTTCACTCC
>Ga0326727_10007557_pt1 | contig 28589 bp, 26 predicted proteins | sample MB2enrmetagenome_FD_207643 | JGI IMG/M metagenome (GOLD analysis project Ga0326727, IMG submission 207643) | Lab enriched peat soil microbial communities from McLean, Ithaca, NY, United States - MB29MY | ecosystem: Environmental > Terrestrial > Soil > Wetlands > Peat | place: USA: New York... | reverse complement strand
GAATCAGATTACCTGGGGCATTCTATGGCCGGACGGAAGCAGCCAGGATTGGTACAAATTCTCCGATCTGTTGAAGGCGGGGATCGACGGCGTCGACGCCGGCCGCGGGCCTCTTCCCCGGCCGCTCATCTTACTTCACATCGATAAGACCGATGACTATTCCGTGATCAGCGGATTTCTCGACAACGCTATCGCGCATCATGTGCCTTTCGACGTGATTGGGCTGTCGTACTACCCGTCCTGGCAGTGGAGCAGATTGGCCTCGATGCGCAACACCCTCTACGATCTCGCTCTGCAATACCGGCATCCGATCGTGATTGTGGAGACCGCTTTTCGTTACACACCGGGAAGCCAAACCAACAAGAAGCCCGAGTTTGAGGAAAGTCCCGACGGCCAGAAGGCATTTCTGATCGCTCTGAATCAGGTGCTGCGGTCTATTCCCAATGGACTGGGCGCGGGGTTCTTCTGGTCCAAGGCCGTTGCGGAAGGCTGGGATGAACCCTGGGGGTTCTTCGATCAGGACGGAAACGCCCTGCCTGTGGTCTCCGTGTTCGATCCAGCTTCCGCAGCGCATTAGCGCCAAGTTCTACCGTGTGCCGCGCCCTTTGCCGTTGGCGCGGAAAGGACAGGAGCACTCCATGTGTGACCGGAATTCCGCTCCGCGCTTTGTCTTGCTGCTCGTCGGTTCGCGCCCGCGCAAACTCGCCTCGGAATTACTGAATGGCTGAACGCCCCAGGAAAGGGAATGGATCATGTCTTCTTTGAGCAGTCGGCGCCAATTCATGACGAGCGTAGGCGCATTCTTTGTGCCATCGGCCCCGTTTTGCAATTCACTGCTCGCAGGACTTGCGGCACCAATTCTTGGCTGCTCGAGCTCCAGCAACGTTGCTCCTGCCCTCTCTCCAACTCCGACTCCCGCGGAGCAAATCGAACGGGGAGGAGATGTCTCGGAGATTCCGATTGAGGAACAGTCCGGCACCACCTATTACGATTCCACCGGCAATGCGATTGACCCCATGAATCTTTGTCAGCAGAACGGATGGACCGTTGCGCGGATCCGCCTCTTTGTCAATCCCCCGATGACGGGAGTGGAGGTGAATACCCTTTCATATGCGGTCGCGCTCGCGCAGCGGGCGAAGTCACACGGTATGAAGGTGCTTCTCGACATCCACTACTCGGACAATTGGGACAACCCGGGCTATCACGATACGCCTGCGGCGTGGCAGGGCCAAACCTACTCGCAGTTGCAAGCTACTGTCACAAACTACACGATGAACTTGATGAATACCTTCAAGTCTGCCGGGGTGTTGCCCGAATACGTTCAGATCGGCAATGAGGTGGGCGATGGGTTCCTTTGGCCAACGGGCGGTCAAATTCTTTTCAACACAGACGGAACACCAGAGGACGCGGGTCTCTATTCACAATTCATCGGCCTTATAAGGGCCGGCGTTTCGGGCGTCAGGACCGTATCCTCTTCGACCCAGATCATGATCCACATTCCGGGTGGAGTGTGGGCCTCGTGGTGTCTTGAGTTTTTCGATCTGTTCAACACTCAGGGCGTAAGCTACGACACTATCGGTCTCAGCTACTATCCCTACACTACCGGTTCCAGTGCAACCGATCTATCGGCCATCAAAACGACACTCGACGCACTGCACAACCGTTACGGAAAGAAGCTCTGGATCGCTGAGTTCAGTTATGACTGGAATTGGGGGATATCAAGCGGTGTTGTATATCCGAATACGCCAACCGGTCAGCACGACATTACTAAGGATCTCTGCAGCCTGGTTGCGTCGTATAGCGACGGTGGTGGCGTCGTCTATTGGGGCGGGTTTTACGTTGATAACCCAAAGCTTGGAACCAACAGCTGGGAATCTAAGGCTCTCTTCGACTGGCCAAACCATCACGCGTTACCAGCATTCGACGCGCTCTAAGTGCAACAGAGATTGCCTAATCATCTACAAAGGCGCAGGTGAATTCAACCGACTCAAAAGGAGATGCGATCTCGTGCCAATTATGAACTCAACAACTCAACGCTACGGTAGGATGGTGGGTGTGAAAGATACATCGGTCGCCTCTTCTCAGACGCAGGCCCTCGGCGGTCTCGAAGGTTCAGGCAACCATGACCATGCGCTCAGCAGGCGCCGCTTCCTGGGCCTGCTGGCGGCCGCAGCCGGCACGCGAGTGGCCAGCCCGCCCACCGCGGCCGCCGCTGAGTCAAAACGCGAAGTCTATATCGTGCCCAACTTCCATCCAGCAAGCTGCGGTTGGCTCACCACCTTCTCACACGAGCGCGTTTATTGTGCCAACAGCTATCTGACCCATCTTGACCGGGTCGGTACAGACTCGAACTATGCCTTCGTCCTGTCCGAGATCAACAACATCATCGCCATCATGAACTTTCGACCCGAGCGCTTTGCGGAGATCAAGGCACGCGTCCGCGAGAAGCGTGTTGAGTTGGTGAACGCCATGTTTCTGGAGCCCACCACCAACCTCTCAGGGGGAGAAACGCTTGTGCGCATGGGTGTTCTGGGCTTGCGTTGGTATCAGCAGGTCTTTGGACTCCAGCCTCGGTATGCCTGGACCATCGACGTATGCGGCACCCACGAGCAGATGCCGCAGATTTCCGCGGGGCTCGGGCTGGATGCCATGGTCTATACTCGCAAGAATCCCACCGGCAAGACTATTTACTGGTCGGTCTCGCCCGACGGTTCAAAGATTCTCACTCTGAGCCCCGGCCACTACAGCGAAGCCCAGCCCATCTTCTCCAGCAAGACTCCGCTCACGGCGGAGCAACTTCATAGGCTCGACACGTTCTTCGCTGGAAAAGACAAAATCACTCCCTCCGGCGCGCCGGTCCTAGTCCTCGGCGGTGGTGGCGATTACTCCTGCGCTCCAGAGGTGAAAGAGTATCCGTCTCAGCTCCTGAACCAGTGGCGGGCTCTGGATTCGCAGACGCGCATCCGCTTCTCTACCCTCAGCCAATACGTCGACGCCGTGCTCCCCGGCATTCAGTCGGGGCAAATTCAGATTCCCACCACTCGCGCGGGCACAGCCTACGACTTCGACGCATTCTGGATCGAGAACCCCGAGGTCAAGACCCGCTTCCGCACCAACGAACAGGCACTTCAGGCAACCGAGATTCTCTCCACTATTGCCAGTCTACGCGGCAAATACAGCTATCCCGTCAAAGACACCTACAGCGCGTGGGTCCTCATGTGCCTCAACATGGATCGAAACACTCTCTGGGGCTCGGCCGGAGGAATGGTCTTTGTCAGCGATACATCCTGGGACGTGCGCGACCGGTTCGACCGAGTTAGCAAGACCACAGCGCGTCTCCTCGATGAAGCAGCTCGCTCCCTCCTACCCCAAGGCAGCGCAATCGGCCTCTTCAATCCGCTTAACTGGAGGCGTTCTGACCCAGTCGTCCTTGCACTCCCCGCCGGAAAGAGCTTGGAAGACGTGCCCTGCGAGGCTCTAACAAATGGCTGCATGCTTTGCAGTCCAGAGCTGCCTGCCTTCAGCATCGGCGGCTGCGCACTCTCAGACGCGGCCCCCTCTCCGTCGCAAACGGTCGATACCTCCGCTCCAATCGAAACGGCAAACTACATCGCACAGATCGATCCAAAGACCGGCGCGCTCTCCAGCCTCCGCCTCAGGCCCTCAGGCCGCGAACTGCTGCGTGAGCCAGCTAATGTTATTGTGGCCGAGCGGCCCGCCAAGGAGGAGAAGAACCCGGGTGACTTCATGTCCCCCCGCCCCGGCCGAGTAAAGCTCGACTCATCGAGCGACCACGACTCCTTGGTTAGGATTCAGCGCGGACCCGTTTCGATCAGCGTCGAGGCGATCAGCCGTTTCTGGGGTGGTGGCACGCTCATCCGCCGCTTGCGGTTCTACCACGACTATCTCCGCATTGACTTCGAGACCGAACTCAACGACATCCCCGATTACTCGGTTGTGATCGCCGAGTTCCCACTCGCCGAGGATGTCGTCGAAGTCCGCCGCGGCATCCCCTACGGCTTCGCGCATAGTGGGTGGGCGCGTCCCAATCCCGATCTGCCCGGCTGGAACAAAGGCATCGTTCCAGCCGTGCGCTGGATGGACTTTGAACTCGCTGGAGGTGGGGGTATGGCACTCCTGGACCGTGGCCTCACTGGCCGCGAGATTAACGGCAACACGCCCTTGATCTACCTGCTCAACGCCGAAGATCAGTACCATAAGTTCGACAACCCATGGACCAGCGGGAAGGGCAAGCACGTCCTCAGCTACGCGCTGGTGCCCCACGCCGCCCCCTGGAACCAGGCCCGCATCCCTCACTTCGCCTGGGAATACAACCAACCTCCTGTCCTTTTCGAGCAGGTCTCGATCAGGCCGTCCGAGTCATTCCTTGAAACCTCTGACAACATCATCGTCGAGGCTATGCGCAGGGAAAAAGACCACATAGAACTGCGCTTTGCTGAATCGCTCGGCCTCGCGGGAACCGCTACCATTAAGCTCTCCCTGCCCCACGGCCCGGCCCACATCACCGACCTTACTGGCAGACACAAGTCCAAGTTTTCCGGCTCAGGCACCTGTACAATTCGCGTCCAGCCCCAGCAGATTGTGACCCTCCACTTTGAGACAGCGCACACGCTGCCCGTTCCAGACCCCATCACGGCTTGGGATGAATTCGTGCCCAAGGAAAAACTGGTCGCGCTCCACGCCTACGATCCGAACGTGAAGGGGCATCCGCCCTTTGGAGGTGGAAGCACGAATTTCTGACTGGCGCCTCATTTCATTTTGTGCGGCTCGCGGCGTACGTAGTTCTTGGCTTCTTTTTGCTGTGGAATCTGTCGCTTGAGATGAGCTGGACCCACGGCAAGGGTAATACCGTGTTCCAGTAAAAACCCGCGGATCTGGTTGATTACGGCGGTCCGTTGCCCCATCCAACGATCGCGCACACGGTGCAAAGCCTGAAGATCTAGCCGTGCTTCGCTCTTGATAGAAACAAAGCGCATTGTGGGCCGTTGCACAGCTTCGGCAATCGCTTCTGCGTCGACGTAGTCGTTCTTGTTCGATTTGACGAAGGGCCGAACGTACTTGGCAGGCATGAGTTTCACTTCGTGCCTCCGTGCCCTGAGAACACGAGCCAGGAAGTGGGCACCGGGACAAGCCTCCATGCCAATCAAACTGGTATACCGGCCGAACAGCGACGCGTAGTCGGCAAACGATTTCGCCCGCAGCTTTGGCCGGGCAGCGAGATCAAGCCAGCGGTCGAGGTACTGGTTGAGCGCGATCGCGGCGCCGGCGAGCTCCCTCGCCGGCGAACCTGCTGCCAGGCGCGTGTTCCAGCGACTATTTGTGCGTCCCATCGTCTGACCAATTACGTGTAATTTCAAGCGGCTAACGGCAATGATGGGTCGAGTCTGACGCCCGTGAGCGAAATAGAGGCGCCGGTGTAATGCTGGGCAATTCTCTGCATGATTAACTGTCACATTGCTCACCAGCCGGAAGCATCGCCAATTGCAGCCCCTCGATTTCGTTCAATCCCTTGCCCGCGATGCCCTGCAAATCGCCATACATCCCCGCCGTTGACTCAATCACCCCACGAATCTGCTCCTCCCGCTTTGCCCAGAGCCGCGTCATCGTTTTCCGCTCTTTGGCGAGGTCGGCCTCCATCTCTGTAAACTTCTCGACGATCGACTCGACGTGCGCGCGGAACCGCGGGCCGGTCAGGTATTCATAGACCATCCCCATCTTGGTGCTCTGCCCCAGATTTGTCTGGCGCACCGTGGCAATCTCGATTAACGACTGCCGCAGCGCAATAGCCACGGGCACTGCGTAGCGCGGTTCGACGACCCAGACTCCATCGATGAAATCGAACCCTGCCACTTCTTTGGGGAGGGTACGAGAGACCAGAACTGCAAGATCGGCTCTTGCTGTTCGCTGGTCGTTGCGCAGTTTTCCGAGCCAGCTGTCGCTCCAGTTCTTGGTTCGCTTCGATTCCCAGAGAAGCGTGCCACAATGTTGCCCCGAGGGAGAGAGCACTTTGTGGAGAATATCTCCGCCGAACTCTCCCTTGGGCACGGGTTCCACCAGATCTGCAGGAAACTTCGCGGCCAGAAGAGCCTCGAGTTCGAGCTCCTGCACTTCGCCCTGCAGTTGCTGGGAGCCTTGCTCCGCCTTTTGCTTCAGGACTTCAATCTGGCGTTGCATGCTGGCGATGGTTTCTTCGCGCTCAGAAATCTTCAGCTTCAATTCTTCTTCCGCATCGTGCTTTGCTTGGTCACGAACGGCGCCGAGCGACTCCTGAACGCGCGTTTCGACGGTCAGCTCGAACTCACGTCTTTGGTCGTCGAGTTCCCGCTGCTTACGCATGAGCTCGGCCTGTGCCTTCTGCGCCTCGGCCAATTTGTCGTCCTTGGCTTTCAAGACGCTCTCGAGCTCTTCGAGCTCTCGCGTCTTACCCGCGAGCTCATCCGAGACCAAAAGACGCGCCTTCCTTGCCTCCTCGGCCGCGATTGTCTCTCGCCCCCGACGAACTCCCGCTTCGATCTCGTCCGCGACCTGTCTTTTGGCCGCGGCTAAGGACTGTTCCTGGTCGCGGACGGCCGCTTCCCGGCGCGCGATCTCGGTGTCTTTCTCGGCAAGCTTGGTTTCAAATTCCCGTCGCGTGGCCTCGACCAGCGGTGCGGCGAGCGACTCATTGAGCTTGATTTCTTTGTGGCAGTGGGGGCAGGTGATGACGGGTTCGATCATGGTTCCTCCCTTTCTTCGGGTTGTACGCCAGTTACAGGGTCGAACTCTGCGCGATGAAGAAGACGGTTGAGAGGATGAGGCATCAGCCAGCTTCCTGAGCGAAGCATGGTTGGGCTTCCGAGGCCGATTGTCCAGGATGCACGGATTGCGGCGGTTTTCGGGCACCTGAGCAAATTTCTTCCCGTCCACAACCGCCCCTTCCCAGCAATGCCGCGACACGCAGGGCAGCATCCGATTGCATGTGCGGAAGCAGGTGTGAGTAGACGTCGAGGGTAAAGGCGCTTGAGGCATGACCCAACTGTTCGGAGACCACCTTGGCCGACACGCCTGCCGATAGCGCCAGGGTCGCCGCCGTGTGGCGGAGAGAATAGAGACACATGGGCGGCAGTCCGGCCTCACCGAGGAGGCGCTTGAACTCTCGGGCGAGAGAATCGCTGTTGATCGGCTGACCTCTACGATTGCGGAAAATCGGCCGAGCCGTCGGGGGGCTGGAGTCTGGTATCGACTGCTCCCTCCTATATAGATGCCGCAGTCGATACGCTACCCAACTCTCGAGCTTGACTTGGCGGCGGCTCCGTGCTCGCTTGGTCGGCGCAAACGTCCACCCTCTTCCCTTCTCCAGCGTTCGCTTCACGGTCACAGTCTCATCCTCCCAGCAAAAATCCGACCAGCGCAGCGCCAGGTACTCGCTTGGCCTGAGCCCAGTGGTGAGGGCGAGGGCAAAGAGAACGCCGTAGCGGGTGGGGAGCGCATGCTCGAGAAATCGCCTGGCGTCCTGCGGGGGAAGCACGCGCATCTCGGCTCGAGCGGGTTTGGGGATCTCGACACCCGAAGCGGGATTGCGGCCGAGTAGGCGCCAGCGCACGGCCTGCTCAAGCGCGGCATGCAGAACGGCATGGGTATAGCTGACCGTCCGCGGCGAGAGTTTTTCCTGGTACATCTCGAAATACACAGACTGAAGAGCCATCGGGGCGAGGTCAGAAAGCCTTCGTTCACCCAGCGCGGGGCGAATATGGCGGCGGAGCAGGGATTGGTAGTCTCTGAAGGACTTGGCTCGGAGTTTTGGCCGGGCAGCGAGCTCCAGCCAGCGGTCGAGGAACTGGTTAAGGGTCATCTGCTCGCCCCCGAGTTTCCTCTGCTCGGCGCCTGCGGCGAGCTCGGAGTTGAGAACTTGCCGTGCGGCGTGGAAGGAGCCGCGGACGGTGCGGTTCAAGTACCTCCGTCGGCGGGTCTCCGGGTCGAGACCCAGGTAAATCCGCACCAGCCAGCGGTGGTCACCGCGGGGGATGATTTGCCCCTGCCTTCTGGCCAAGCGTCCTCCTTCATCCCAGGAATCTGGCACACCACTGGCACACTGGCCTCGCGGATGTGCGCGCTTTTGGCGGGTTTCGCGCGGGTGTCGACTGATAGATACTCAGTCAGACTTTTTCCGAAACAAGCACCTGCCCTCAAACTGTGCGGCTTCGAAACGGGCTCTCTGTCAGCGACCTTCGTCGGCTTCCGCCGCCTGCCGCCCCGCTCAGGGCAGCAGCTTCCCGTTGAGAATGGTGCGCGTTTCGACATGCCCTTGAGTGTCGCGAATCGTGATCTGCTGCACCACAGGCCGCTCGTTCGAGTAAGACGTGACGCTGTCCACGGTGTTGCCCTGGGCATCGCGTAAATGCTCGATTTGCCCGACGATTTTTCCATTGTTGTCTCGCGTAATCATCTATAGTCTCCTGACTGCTTCTAGTTGGTTAGTTCTCGCTCAATGCTCTCGACCAACGTCTTGGAAGGTGCCACAACCGGCCGCAGAGCCTCGAGATAGCTCAGCGCCCGTGCGAAGCCCAAGAACCCGATGCGGTCAAGAAAGGCCGCGACGACGGTGGGAGCCCGGGACATGCCGGCACCACAGTGGACGAGAACCGGGCCTCGAGACATACCCTCTTCAAGCGACGTGAGAATCGCATTGAGCCAGGCGATTGAGATTGGACGCGCGTCGCGTACCGGGAAATGCAGGTAGCGGATGCCCGAAACTCGCTGTATCACCGGCTCATGGCACAGGGTGATCACGGTGGTGATGGCGAGGGGATTCGCCCGGCTAAGCTCCTCTGCATCCTCCAGGCTACTGAGATACAGATGATCGAGCACCTGCGTTGCAGAGAAAAAAGCCCCCATATTATATAGATACCGGCGAGGCTCGAGTTTTGGCTAGTATTTTGGAAAGTTTTTCAGGCACTGGAAAGAAATTCGATTTACTTGGGCGCATCGCAAAGGCAGCAATCCAGGCTCGCCTGAGTATCGAATTTCTGCTGCTCGGCACAGCGGCTAATGGATCTCTGCGACCTGGCAGAGGCGCGGGGGGACTGTCAGAGGCCGCACGTCTGGTGCGCGTTCATCGCAGCGAACGCGGAGAGCCTTGAGAGGTTCTTCCCACCTCTGCCAGACCATTGCTTGAAGCGGGAGCCTTGACGAGAAAGAAATTCGGTTCACTTTTCTTATGGGGATGCGCTCTTCGCATAGCGGGATTAGCTTCACTGGCGCGACAGATCTATCTGGCCGAGGCAACGTGATGCTCTGTCTCTAGGTGCGAGGACCACCGCGTCCCATCGTATCCTTCGATCTACCCCGAGGTGGTGAACCGGTTCTATATACTTGCATCAAGAACAGTACAATGTTTCATGTTTCCCGTGATGGTTCGGTATTGGACCGCGATGGCCGCATAATCTTTTTCAGCGTCGAGAGGTTTATTGCGGACATAGCGAACGGCGACTGTTGCTTCATCTGCGGAGCGCGGCGAGATGCTGTTCCGTTCAACGACGAACATGTCATTCCCGATTGGATTCTTAGGCGCTTTGGATTGCACGATCGGCGTATTGAGATTCCGAATCATACGTTGTTCCGCTACGGCGGCATGACGGTGCCTTGCTGTGTTGCTTGCAATACGGAGATGGGCGAAAGATTCGAAAAGCCGATGAGTGCACTCTTCGCAGGCGGATACGAAGCTGTATCGCAGGAACTGAAGGCTCACGGGCCCTGGCTTCTGTTCTGCTGGATGGCGTTGATGTTCCTGAAAACGCATCTGAAAGACAAGTATCTTAACTACCATCGCGACCGCCGCAAAGGGGACACGAAGATTGCAGAGTTACATTCATGGGACGAATTGCATCATCTTCACTGCGTCGTACGGTCCTTTTATTCCGGGGCTCGACTGAACCAAGAAGTCATTGGCAGCCTGCTGGTGCTTCCTGCAAAGGTGAGGCCGCACTTCGAGGGGTTCGACTTCATCGACTTGTCGGCTGCGCAGACAATGCTCCTATGCATGGGTGACGTTGCCCTGATCGCTGTATTCAACGACTCGCAAGCTGCGATGAGTATAGCCTTCGAGGATTTCCAAAAGAAGATAGGCGGTTTCCTGTCGCCGCTACAGCTCAGAGAACTAGCGGCGACATTGGCCTGCATCAACTTACAAGTGGAGCCCCGAGCGCGGTTTTTGTCTGAAATCGACGTGCTCGCAGAGGAATGCAGCATCAAGGCCGAACGCCCCGAGGAAGTGCAGATTTCTGATTGGGATCGTGAATTGTACGGACAGGTTCTCTATGCGCTAGCCGCGGACATGATTAAGGGTATGGAGAATGCGGCAGAACTCGCAACTCAAGTGAAATCTGGTCACTATACATTTTTGACAACGCCAGACGGGACCTTCGACGCCGACTGCATGGAACTCGCACCGCGCGCCGATTCCGGCAAATGAATAGATACGTGTCCCTGTAGGATGCGGCGGAGAAATCGTCCATTAGTACCGGCACCCTCTGGACTCCGCTTCAGTTACTTCATCTCAAGCGGGGATATTGGGCTCATCTCCCTAGGTCGCTGAAGCCGCTCGACTCGCTCGCGCTGAGCCGGCTTGATTGGCAGCCGAGAAGGAGGAACCGATCACGGCACTTTCGGTCGAGCTGTACACGAGGCGATCCCCAACAATACCGCCAACGTAACGGCCGTCGGCGCCAAAAACCCTGTCGCCGCTAATTTTGCCTACCACCGCGCCAGATCTGCTGTACGCCGTATCACCCGACACATCGAGCGGTTTGCCATTTTTCGTATAGAGGTCCATAGCCCTCCTTGTGCGTGAACTTAACCACTTATACAAGGCAATTCGACAGAGTCGCCTCGCCCGAATCGGAACCCCTGATATGAGCACTCGGAGCAATTAGAATCCTTGCGCGGCTGGACAAGATCTCTCTTCTGCGAGAGGCAGTGGAAGTGTTCGTAAAGGACTTGGCCCGTGTTGTCGCGAAGTCCCAGATAGTCCAAAAGAAAGTCATTGACTCCATGAGCGGCTGCAATGGCATTGAGACTGATCACACTCGGGTTTGGTTCCTCAACCCCATATTCTTGTGCTTTACGCTCCTCATCAGATTTGGCCTCCTTCGCGAGCGCAGTTGTGTCGATGAGTTGGTTGCACCAAAGGCATCCGTACCCGGGGCGTACGGGCCGATTGGCACTCATCACATCCGCAAGTGTTCCATCTGGATTTTGGCGGATTTTTGAACCAAGCTGGACGCCTGGAATGAGGTACTGGTGCACGAGTGCATTGAATACAAGTCGAGCGCGCATCGAATCAGCCGCTAAGAAAAGGTAATCGCAATCGACAAGCTTCTTGGCTACCGACTCCTTAGCAACATCATCGGGAATCAGTGTAACTTTGGCATTCTTGTTTGCGCCCCGGATCAGACGTTTTGCTACCTTCACCTTAGGAGTGCCTTTTCGCGCATCTGCCGCAAATGCCCCCACGATTCGAGAAAGGTTGGTTTCCTCAACTGCATCATTGTCGACGAGGATGAAATGACCGATTCCCAAGCGTGCCAGATACTCCGCCACCAGACTTCCGAGCCCTCCCACTCCGATCACGGCGACCTTGGTCTGCGAAAGCCGCAGCTGCCCAGATTTCCCAAACATCCGTACTTGCCTGTCATGGATAACGGAGTTGCCTCCGCTATCGCTTCCCGGTTTAGACTCTAGCCGCTGAATTGTGCGCCCAACGACGACGAAGTCGTCAACCCTGGTTCTAACATTCCTTGATACCCAGAGATCTGCTGCGACTGATCTGCGACCAAACACGAGGGCTCCTACTGGAAGTCCGCGAGAAATCTGAAGCAGAGCGGGATAGCCGCGTTCATGAGAATCGAGATCGATTTGGCTGAAGTCAACTTGATAGTCGCCGAAATGATTGTGAACGGCTAGATAGACTAGCTTCTCGTCGCGCGCTCGTGTGATTAGTCGATGGATAAAACTGGGATTGAGAGCGCGATATCCGATTTTGCCCTCTGTGTAATCGACTCCGTCGACCGCTAGATGAAGCTCGCGGACGAGGAGTGTCAACTGTCCGTTAGTTTGGGAGATACCAGCAAGCAGAACAGCCCCGTGTTCGTCGTTGTCCCCCGGGAAGAGATGACGGTGCAAGGTATCGAAGTGTTCTTGAGCAATTCGGATGCGACACTTCTTCTTCATGACAGTCTCTCAAGAAAATCCAGTATCTTTAAGATTTTCGCGGTTACTTTTTGCGAACCTGATTGTGCCGCTCCGTTACGGCGCGAAACCTGAATAGCGGGTCTTCCTTGGAAATTGTGTCCGCGCGTTACCGGTGGCGTGAATGCGACACCATCGGCACGGCGCACATCTGCACCAATGAAAGTTGGATAGATGTCAGCATACGGATACTGAGCCGGAATCTGAAATCCCAGCCATGTATGATCCGGCGAATAGTGGGCGCCGAGGGGAACGTTTTCGATAATGACGTAGGCGCCCCCTTGATTGTCCTCGGCCACTATGAAGGCCGAGGAACTAAACTGACGCTTCAGTTCCTCGATTCCTTTTGAGACTTCTACCTTCATGTGGCAGCCTCGCTATGAATTGTCGTCCGGTGCAATTGCAGTGAAGCGGAGATGTTCGCGCAGGTGCACTACGTCAGAATCTCCGACAATCCGACTCATTCCATTCGGAAGCTCCTCCTGCAAAACGAAGTTTTGCTGGATGTGAACGCCCTGTTTGATCGCTTCAGCCTTGATCTCGGCGCCGGTTGCGGTCTTGTTACGCAGCTTCACGGGCTGTTCATTCACTGTGACGGTCACTTCGTGTCTCTCCGGCCTCGCCAGAAAGCGGAGATGATGCCGGAGGTGGACCTCTTCGTCGTCGTGAATAACGCGACTGTCGCCCTCAGGAAGCTCCTCATACAAGATGAAGTCCTCTTTGATGGGCACACCCTGTGCGATCGCAGCGGCTTTGATTTCCGCACCGGTAGCCTTGTGCCGTTGAAAGTGGACGGGCTGATCGTTCACCAGGACGGTCACATGAGGCGTTTCCGGCTCATGGTGAATGTGTTCATGCTCTCCTGAGCTATTGGCAAATTCCGCGGTCATCGCTACCTCCTTGCAAATCTGGCATCAAATTGCTAATCTGCAATCACAAGAAAGACTGTAAAACAGTCTCTCTAGAAAGTCAATTGCTTTTTAGCAATTTTGAGGCGGCAATGGCAATACCGGAAGAAAAGGGCTTTGATGGGGATGCGTTTTACCGTGCTCTGGAAGCCACAGTCAAAGCAAAATCAAAGACTTGGAAGCAGGTATCAGAGGAAACAGGTGTCAGTGCCTCGACCCTCACCCGGATGGCTCAAGGTCGTCGTCCAGACGCAGCCAGTCTCGCTGCTCTCTCTGCCTGGGCTCATCTCAACCCCTCGGACTTTGTTCACATGCCTTACAAAGCTACACGACCTGAGCCGATTGCCCAGATTTCTACCCTCCTCCGTTCGGACCCGAATCTGGATTCTGAGTCAGCGGAGGCACTCGAAGCAATCATGAAGGCCGCATACGAGCGATTCAAAAGGATGGAGAAATAGCCTTCCCCTTCAACATCAACACTTGAGTTGGCGTCTACGACTCTCCGCCGCCAGCATTCGGCGCTCTTCAACAGCCTCAGCGATTTTTGGTATCACCTCGTCCATAGCTCGCTCGTATTCGGCGATCGCCTCTGGATCAACTGCCTCGAGCTGATTGGGCAGATCTAACTTGGTGGTGTCATTCTTTTCCATTCTCAAACTCCATACGAGAGATCGCATCTCTGGCTACACGTGTCTGTCCAATTCACTTTGTCTGAGTGGGTCTCAGGTTTTGCGCCATTCGCGTGAATGCGGTGTGCCCTGTGTCTGCAAGCAATAGCGTGCCCATGCCTGTGCCCACATCAGGAGCAATGCTCTTGCGATTAAAAACCAGCGCTTTCTTTCGACTGTGGAACAACCAGAACGGCCAGCGCTCGCGCAGGCTCGCAGTAGCATCGATCACTGCGCGAGCTGAGATTTGCCCTGCTGCCCAATCCGCTTCAGTCGCAAATTCAACGATCCAGATGAATTGAGCAAAGGGCAGACTCATGATGGTTTGTAACAGCTTGGGATCAAATTCTGATTGTCGTTCTCGAACAAAAGCACGGAATGATGAACCAGTTGTGATGAAGTAACGAATGATCGTCTCGTCTTGCTTTGGCAGGTCAATCACGGTCCCGAGCTTGAATAGGGTTGGTGCAAGCTGGTCAACTGCATCGGCGGGGTAATACACCTTTTCCGGAAGCGGGACGATGAACGCATCGATGTCCTTAGCGGAATACGGAGTTCCTGCCTCTACGAGAATGGAGAGGTAAGGAAGATGGTTGTCATCAACAACGGCAAGGGAGTCGACCTTATCCCATGCGTACTGCATTCCAGGAGTTGCGGTCGCACATAATTTCTTCCATTCGAGCCCGACAACAGCAATCGCGTGACCGTGATTGTGCATCGCCGCGAACAACGGGAAACCAGATTCCACGTACGCTGTCAGCTGGCGGTAAAAAGCATGGTCGTCACGATTACTCATTTCGCGAGCAACATGCACAGGGAATGTACCTGCTCCCTGAAAAACTCGTTCTGCATGGGAAATATGTAGTCCTCTGGACGGAATGATGCCGCCCGGGTTGAACTCCTGGGCCATCATCGTGATGTCATGAGTCAGGAACTCGCGATACATATTGTACCGCTCACTGTAGTGTCGGAGAATTGACCAGCACGCGACGTGGGCACAAACCGAAATATCAATGTGCTGATCCATGGACGGGAAGCCTTGGATTCTCAGTTTGTATCCCAACAAATGCACCTTGTGATGCGCCGTAATCATGAGACCTCGTGCACCGTTCCGCACGTCTGGAGATAGGATGCTGCGCCCAATCGTGGCGATGCCCGTGGGCCTCAACACCATGTATCCAAAGTAGTGGTCCTCAAGTCTTTGATCAGGCCACGTTAGGCGCAATGTTGCCTCTTCAAATCCGACCATCTCGTCGAAAAAATGAAGACGCACACATTCCGAAAGATAATGCAGGCCTTTCTTGGAATAGAAATTGTAGAAGGTGCTTCGATAGTCCTTGTCGATGTAATTCTCTTCCACCATGACCGCCTTGATTGCGTTCGACAGGCCGTTCATCAGCTTCTGTGTAACTGCACGCGGGCTATACTCTGGAGCAAGGTGCTGCTCAAGCTGCGCGAGGTCCGCGCTGGACTTCAACGTCAACCACGTGTACATCTGGTCTCGTCTCCAATCCCGTTACGACAGAGCATGGCGAACTGCGCAATGAATTCTTTAGATGAGATTGTCAGTTCTTGATAAAAATACACCATCAAGCGGAATTGGGGACAGAAACATCTGCCGGGGCGTGATCGACTCCGCACTATGGCATCAGGGAACTCCGAATCGCTTCGGAATATCGGCCTTTTCCCCTTACGTTCGCCTCCGTCGCAGCAATTTATCAGATGTGCAATTGCCTGATTGGGCATCATCCCAGCGCCTTTTTGAACACCCTTAACCGCGATCAATGACGGCTTTCCCCGCAAAATCTCTGCCGTACACGGGCAAAGGTCAGGAGCATCAATTCCGGACGGTTGTCCCGTGTGTCCGGAAAGGCGAAACGAGGCTGCTGACAGGAGTCCTCCGCGCACACCTGGAATTTGGAAAAGCCGTCTGCCGACTACGCGTTGCAGGTTCGACTCATTTCTATTGCCTAGCCGATGGCTGGCGCCTGGTTCATTTCTAAAGCTGCGGTCTTGGAAACTTCGGTCGCGAGCTGCGGACCAAGTCTCGTCTGGTCGCTTGTGTGAAGGGTGGCCTCATAGCTGGCGCGAGAGATCGAAACTTAGCCAAACCGCGAGTTCAGCAGGTCGGGATGAACGCTGATATCGGCGTTGACAAGCACACGTTCCGTTGTGAGAGCTACCTTCCCCCCAAAGCTTTATGAAGCAGCGGTTGCTGGCGTGGCTGGAGCTGCCGGAGCGACACGAGGCTTCATCTTCGATGCACCAGACCGCTTTGCGGAGATAACCTTCTTCGCGGGAGCAGACTTCTTCGCAACCTTCGCAGTAGCGGCTTTCTTCGCGGCCCTCCGCACCTTGGCCCACCGAGCTTTTTGAGCGGCTGCGATCTTGGCACGTGCGCCAGCGCTCAAGGAGCGCTTCTTCTTACTCTTTGCACGTAACCCAACCGCAGGGGCTTTCTTCGCGGTTGACGCTGCAGGCGCGCTAGGCGGCGCTTTCTTCGCGGCCTTCTTGGATTTCGCCCAACGGGCCCTTTGGGCGGCGGCGATCCTCTCACGCGCCTCGGCGCTCAACGTGCGTTTTGTTCTGGCTTTGCTGGGCAAGCTGGTATTAACGGGGCGGCTTGACTTCCCACTTTCGGTTGAGCCGGTGCCAGCTAACAACGCCTTCACCTGTTGCAGGCTGGAAATCTCGGCATCGATTTGGGCAACGACGTCCTGTATGTTCATGAGCCCTCCGATATTGAGGATAACTCACCAGGTGAACTCCAATAACGTTCGATCCTGCCGTTTTGCGTCTACAGCGATCCCGAACTGCCAGCAACATCATCTCGAATGCGACCGATTCTCTTTACGCATCATCGACGAATCGTAGAGCTCGCGGAGTCTGAGCTTCATAAGTCTCTAGACTTAATAGATTTGGATCCCGAATGACTCCAGATTCACAGAGGATCTTTTTGAGGTCGCTCGATTGGCTGCGTTCAATTAGATATTTTGAGGGCCTTTTTGCCCACCAGAGCCTCCCGACTAGGACAAATGATTTGCGTCGATCAATTGCAGTACTTCCAAAACACCGGGCGGACTCGTCTCCCGACACAGTTTCATGTGTAAGACGTGTGCTTGACCGGAACGGCTTGCTCGGAACATCTTAAATACAACCGCGAGCTCAATTCCAGAATCGTCTATGTCCGGGAAGGAGGTTTTCGGGCACGGTGTTCTTCGGGACCGGGCAAGTGCAATTGCTGGGGGCCGCGCTCGGTTATGTAATGGATTCGATGACCGCCACTTCGAGTTCTCCACATTTCAAGATTGCAGATTCGTCCGCGCAGGAGGAGCGATCGCTCTTGCTGAATGCGGGATTCGAGGCGAAACAGTATATTTGCCGACCGGATCCGCAAAGAGGGCATTACGCCTGCACGATGTTTTGAAGTTCGCGTTTGGGATGGTGTGCGTCGCCAAAGTGTGCCATAGTGGCAGGCCGGTCGCGGTTCTCTTAAGAGAGCGCGGGGCACCAAAATATTGGGAAGCGGAAAGCGCCATTTTGACTGAGGGCGGTCGCGAGGGAGGAGCGGAGCATCACGCCTCCTAAAGAGACGGAATGGGCAAGGCCGAGATCCCAGTTGGCTATGCATCGTTGGGGCGGGGATCCAACTACCCAGCTGCGCACTCGTGCATGAAGATCGCGCGACACTGGTCGAATTGTCGCTCCCGAGCTTTCCTAGAGTTACAGACCACTGGTACTAAAAGAATCCGGGACCTCCACGTCGGATCTAATCGATGGAGAGCCCAGCTAGAGGAGACTGCTGAATGGCGAATTGGATCATTCAGTTCGGTACGGCCACACGAATGCGTCTGCCTGCCTTTACTTGGACTCTAATTCGGGTCACGGTCCGACCCAAAGGAAGCGTTTCTTCCTGCGCGGGTTGCGGTTTGCCATTGATGACGAGTGTTGTAAACTGCCCGGGGAACACTGCTTCCCATTCCAAGCGCTCGTCTCCGTGGTTGCTGAGAACAGTGGCCCGATTCCCATCATGTCGCACATCGATCATTCCAGCGCCGACCGGAAGATTGCGCACTTCGGCCCAGGCGGTTGGCGCAGACAATTGCGGAAGTGTTTGGACGACGATCGCGAACCTCTGGCCTTTCGCAAGAGCTTCAAGAGGGGCCGCAGGTTCGACGTTGATTCCCATCAGGCCGTTCACAATGGCGCCAACAACGGAATACGACACCTCAGGGTATTCTCGCCGTTCCCTTCCGGCGCGGGATAGATCCAAAATCTCCGCGTAGGCCGCGTCAGGTTGTCCATATCGATAGAGAATCTCGGCATAGTGGGATTCCGGTTCAACCTCCTTGTCTGGCTCACCGTTCATCCTTTGTAAAAGAGTCTTGAGTGCGCTCTGTGTCTTCGGCCCGTCATCAACGGCGTCCCAATAGAGAAGGTCGGCACCGGCCTGACCGAAAAATTGATGCCTGTTGTCGAGAAAACCATGGAAGTCGTTCGTAGAGGGGTTCCACCATTTTGTATTGATCACGAACTTCACATCTGCCGCGACGTCCTGATACTCCTTCGCGGTGCCCGGATCTCCCCGAATTGCCGCAATGGCCGCATAGGATCGATATCCAGCGTATTGCGCTGCCAGGAGATCAGCACCGAGTGCGATGTCGCGCCGGCTTTCCTCATAACTGGGATCGCCACGAAAGTAGGATGGGTTTTGTGGCGCGGTTTCGCGCGTCATCACGTGTGCAAGATCCAGGTTCCACCGCAACACGTAGTCCGTCACCGTCTGGCGATAGAAGTTAAGAAATACCGGATCTTCGATGTACGACTTGTCTCCCGACCACAGGTACATCCTGTAACAGGCATCGAGCACATCGAAGTTCGCGGGGAGGTTGTACCAGAACGCGTGATCGTCGACGTAGTCAATTGGCGCAGGGCGATTCAGACGATCGATTTCCCAATAGCTGCACCAGTCCCTCGAGGGGGAAATGTTCTCGGCAAAGCGACGAAGCATATTGTGCGTGTAGCGGGCAAGCCCCAACGCTTGAGCACCTGCGGCTTGATGCGACAGATCGCGCATGCAGAATGCCTGCCGCGCCGGGAGTGCTGCTTCGTACCAGGGGCCGACAGGATCGCCATCGTTGACATAGACAAGCGCCTGTTGCTTGGCCCAGTTAAATGCATTGACCAACCGGTGATCTGAAGATCGAAGCTCCAACCTGGATTTCACCTTGGGTGTTTGCGCATGCACATTGGCGAGGAGCAAAACTACGATGACGACCGAACCGCCAATCGTGAGGAGAAATCGGAGATCATAGGAAGCCTTCGTTCTTATTCTCACACGAAACATCTCGACTCGCCAGATCGGTGCTTTTCATTGGCCCGAGGAGCTACCAATACATAGTTGCATGACTGGCCAGACAATGCGGCGTGCGATGCGTTCCGCTCGAGTCAACACGAATTCATGCGGATCGCTGCATCACGAAGCGATGGAAAGGACCACACCCGGGGAAGACAGATCGCCTTGAGTCGCACTGTTAAGCCCGATCTCACGAATAAGGGTACCCGGTATTTGCAGAATGTTCTTCTTTGCCAATACAGCATGTGAAACGTCAAAGGCCTCATCGCCGGCCAGATCCTGCGCCAGGATTCGCCGCCCCTGGAGCGACTTGTCGAAGACGAGTGTGAGTGAATCAAACTGGCCGAAGATGCCGAAGGGCCCCGGCGCGTCAGACACAGAAAGGGAGACTGCGCACGGTGGCATAAACCAAGCCTTCTCGATTTCTGTTCGCTCCTGCGCAGCGATGGCGACGGCACCGTTGGGAAATCGCGATGCAAGAACGAACGGCTTCTCTCCCTGTGACTTGACTTCGGGCAACGCCAAGCCGCGCGCTACGGCAGCGGGCGCTCCCTGCCGCACCGTATTGCCGATGATCTCCGTCTGCCAGGTTTGCCCGCGCTCGAATCGCCAGGTATCGGTAAGAGTCTCGCTGCTGATTGCGACCTCTCCGATCCCGGGTGAGAACGGAGGCGCGATGCGCTGCCAGCGAATAGCGCGCACAACTTCATCCATGCGCTTTTTCGTCATGCGGGGTCCGTTAAAGAACAGATCGACATCGTCTCCGGGCCGGAGGCCAATCATGGGATGACGCATGATGCCCATGGTGCAGCCGAGTACCGCCGCTACGTAGACCTCGTCCTCAACATTCAATAGCCCGCGAATTCCCGAGTCGCCTTCAGCGCCTTTCAGCATTGCGGCGGCCCGGTCGAGCGTCGTGGGCAGCGAGAGAATTGATGTCACATCGTAGGTTCGGTAAACATCGGTGTGTTTCAGGATCTCGATCCGTCTTGAAGACGGACCTTGCGCCCCAAACCGGCCATTTGCTCTCCAGTCTCCATTGATGGGCATCTCGCCGTGCACATGCTCGAGTAATAGTGGGAGACGCGACGCGTTGCGCAAACGAATCAAATTGAAGTTGGGATCGCCAAGATCGATTTTCCAATAATGGATTTCCGCTGAGGCGCTCAACCTTTCGAGCCGATAATCCGCAGCTCCACCAGGCGTATTCCGGCACCATAATCCCGCGCCGCGCCACCCCCGCTCCTGGATGGCCCGATTGAGTTTCTTCAAACGGTCCGCCGAAGAGCCCGCGAAGTTTGGGAATCTTGCCGTATCCAATTCGAAGGTCGCGGTTCCCCCGACTTGCCAACCATCATCGAGAAGGAGATACAGGTCCTTCCGGATGTTCGGAAACAAACTGTTGACCCATCCGCCTTCTCCGAACAAGACCTCCTCTGACATAGCCTGATGTGCGAGCTTGCTTCCGGACTCCCCTTCAAGCGCCTTAGGATCAAGGCTTGTCAGATTATGACCATACATATAGTTCTGCGCTGCCCAGGTGCACCAGTAGTTCGGCGCGCCAGACGGCCTATCGGGCACGAGATTGTGTCCAACAGTTCTTGAAGGGGCAGCTTTTGCAACCAGCCTGTTTGTTTGACCCAAAATGGCAGCTGCCGTTACCGCTCTGAGAAATCCTCTCCGATTCACCAATTCCCGCTTCCTTTCGATGTTCACTTCAGCTAGACGGTCAGCAACGCGCACCTCTGTGGCATTCACAGATATGCCGCCGGCGGTGATCAATAGATGACCAGCGTCGGCGGCCTGAAGAAGCTAAATATCAGAAGGTGAAGTGAGTACCAAGCTGAATCTCTCTTGGCGCCCCATTTGTTCCGCCGACCACGCCGAAATTCGATTGTCCGAATGTGGTGCCTGGATTCGAATAGTGAGGCGTATTGGAGAGGTTGAAGGCATCGGCCTGAACGCTGATCCTCATGCCCTCACGAATCTCAACCGACTTGGACAGAGAGAGGTCGGAATTGTAGAAGCCTGGACCACGTACAATGCCCTGCCTCGCGTCGCCGAGAGTAAGTGCCTTCGGAGTCGCGAAGCAACTCGTATCGAACCACTTCGAGACAGATTTGAATGTTGCTACAGAGGAACAGGTCACATCGGCGCTGTTGGTAACGCCGCTCCCAAGTACATCTGTTGATGTCTTGATGCGCAGCGGCTGGCCCGACTGCAGGAGGGTAATCGAGCTCACATTCCATCCGCCGAAGAGGACTTGCACGGGACCGGTCTTTTCCGATAGCCATTTCTGGCCCTTGCCAAACGGGAGTCGATAAGTGAAAGAACCGACAAAGTTGTGCGGCACATCCGGCGCCTGGCTGTTGCCCACTGCTCGATCGTAGCGGTCGTTCAGCGGCCACCACATATTCATGTCGTCGATCTCCTTCGACCAACTGAAGGAAAAATTCCCCTCTAGATTGCGCTGAATATGCGTTTTGAGTTGAGCCTGCATTCCGTGGTAGATTGAGCCGCCGTTCGCCTGTGCATTGTCAATGTAAGTTGCATACTGCTGCCCTTGTTGATTGAAGTATTGAAACGGCAGACGCGAATTGAACGCCGTCGTTCCCGGAGGCGGCGTATTGAGGTTCCAGCGGCGGAAAAGATGGATGCCTCTGGTGCCAACATAGGTCACGCTCAGAGCCGTGGAGTTGGTCAGTTTCTGTTGCGCCCCGAAGTTCCAGCTATACGCTACATCTGGCTGAAAATTACGAATCATGCGTTCCACGTTGACGCCGGCAGGAGGAACGAACGTGGTGCCCGATGTGCTCACGTAGCTCGGTAGCCCGGCAACACTCACGGAGGGCAGGGGCGTATTGAGAAGTTGAGCTTGCGCCGTAAACGTTTCGAAAAATGGAACACTCTCCTCAAGGAACCCGCCAATTGCGCCGTAGTTCTGAGGGAAGTGCGTGATACCGAAAGCGCCGCTCACCGTGCTGGAGCCGCGATTGGGGGTATACGCGAAGCCAACACGAGGTGAATATCCGCCATAATAATTGTCAACGTTTGGTGCTCGGTTCGATGCCGTTGCAATGTCCACAACGCCGTTGACAAGATCAAAGTTGGCTTGCTTATTGTTCTTGTCAATTGCCGGAGTAATGAGGTCCCAGCGAAGCGCAAGATTCAGGGTCAGACTTTCGCGCACGCGATATTGGTCTTGCAGGTAGGCACCGAGCAGCTTTGCACGTGTGGCGGGTCGCGACACGACATAGCCGCGATCCTGGTAAGAGGGTAATCCCAGCAGGAAGCTTGCAAACTCATTTCCGCCTATATTTCCGGAGCAAGTCGGTTGCATTGTGCAACTGCTCGTGTAGTTCTTTGAGAAGGTGATGTCGCCGTTCTTGTTTGCGTTGGAGTTTGTCAGCGATGCTTGCAGTTGGCGATAATTCTCACCTACTGTAATCGTGTGGCGCCCAATGGCCTTGATGAAGTTATCGGTCAACTCATAAACGTTGGTGATTCGATGGGAATTGGTCCAGCTCTGCGACCCTGTGTTAACGATATTGCCAATTGTGAAGTTAACCATGCCGGTCGCGTTGTAATATGCATTGTTGCCGTTGGGGATACCCAACGCCGTATTCTCATTGGTTCCGGCGTCGTTACCAAAGTCGGATGTATTGAATCGGTTCAGCCCAAGCCGGAGTTCATTGGTGGCATTCGGCGAAAAGATGTGATTGAAGCCGATGGCGGCATTATGATTACGAGACTTGGCGTTCACGTCGCCGATTTGGACAAAAGGTGTTCCTGGCGAAGGTGCCGTTAGATCGCGGCGCTGGTATGATTCACGCACAAAGATCCGGTCGCCGTTTTTGAATTGATAGTCGCCCTTGATATCCAATTGATGATTGTGATCTGGCTCGACGGTGTTTGCCTGGAAATTGTTGCTGGTGCTCGATTGATTGGTTGCCGTGGGCCAAATCGTCGTTCCAGACGCAGCTTTGGCCGAAACGGAATCGAAGCGCACCGTGGGAATCTGCCAGGCATCTCCCTGTGTGGTAGTTACCGTTGGGAAGGGCTGCTGCGTCTGTGGATCGTAGATCGCGGCTGGGAACTGGCTCTTCAGGAAGGTTCCCTGTTTCATCAGATCCGTGGGCACGGTCAAGATGTAGCTGATTCCGTGTTCGAGCAAGAGGCCCTGATAATCGGCAAAAAAGAAAGCTCTGTTCTTAATGATGGGCCCTCCGAACGATCCGCCGAACTGGTTCGATTTGTACGGCGCCTTCGTCGTTGCTCTCCATTGATAGGCATTTAGAGAATCGCTGCGGAAGAACTCATACGCCGATCCATGCAAGGCATTGGTGCCGGATTTGACGATGGCGTTTACCTGCGCGCCGCCATACGTGCCAACGGTAGCGTCAGCGTTATTGGAGGATACTTTGACCTCTTGAAGCGAGTCGAGGGGTGGCGTGACGTTGATGAAAGCATTGAGCAACTCCATGTTGCTCACGCCGTCGAGCGTGTATGTGGTGCCGGCCCACGGGAGGCCGTTGACGCTTGCGGAGATTGGAGTGGTTGCTCCAGCGCCAGCCGCCGACTCGGGTGCGCTTCCAAAACCGGCGGGGATGGAACCTGGCACTGTTTGCACCAGTTGCGAGAAGATTCTGCCGTTCAGTGGCAGGTTCTCAATCTGTGCCTGGCTGACAACCTGGCTCAGCGAGGAACTGGTGGTGTCGACAAGAGGATTTATCGCTGTCACTTCGACAGTCTGATCTGCTTTCCCAACCTGCAGGTTGACGTCAACGCGACTGATGCTGTCAACCGTGACTATATTGCCTTCTGAAACCATGTCACGGAAACCACCTGCTTCGATTTTGACTCGATAGGTACCGGGAGGCAGGTTGTCAGACCGGTATTCGCCGACGGCGTTTGATTTGGTGCGGAAGGTGATACCCGTTTCCTGGTTAGTAATCGTCACCTGCGCATTCGGTATCACTGCGTTGCTGGCATCCTGGACAGTGCCGATAATATGGCCGCTGATGCCCTGGCCAAAAACGACAGGTACGATCGCCAGCAGACACGTGAGTACCAGCAATTTGCTTGAAAGGAATGTTGGCCACTTGTGTTTGGTGGTGCGGTTGCGGATTGTGGTCCCAATTTGCATATAGCCTCCTACGGCGTTCATGTTGCGTCAAATTTGCCAACTGCATAGTCAGGAACTGCCCAGCGTTCTTGACGGTGTGGAAGGCAGTGATTGCGTCTTGCTCAATGGCTGCCTTCGTGGGCTCCTGCTCACGTGTTCACTACGGCCTTCAGATTTGCCGACCGCGCCCATGGAGCGGCCAGCAACGCGAACGACTCTAGTGAGGCAAAGCTGGATTTGGCTAGTTACCGGGGGATACCGAATACTGAAACATGAGCGCTACGCCCATGATTTCGCGATGTTTCGCAAATGTTACAAGCTCTGTTACACGGCGATTTCAGTCCCACGGACCGCTGTCCATCCAAATCGACCCGATTTCGCACTGGAACGGCGGCCAAGAATCCACCCGGAAAGCAGCCACACTCCACCCGGACTGCAAGCTCCCGGAAGGCGAAGCAATCGCGGGTCTGATTTTGAGCTCTGTTGGGAGATCGAAAGAGGACAATGCTAGTGGCTCGAATCACGAGACGCCTGATTTGCCGCCCCTCGACCGCCGGAGGCAGGCATCCGGTGCAAGGACACCAAATTCGCTCCCAGCACTTCGTAGCCTTTTTCGAGTTGAACCTTGACCAAAACCTGAAATAACGGCATCTCGTCGCGAGCGGGCGGGTTGCTGGTGGACACAAGAGCTTTTGAGAGGTCGTCAACTCCCTGCCTAGATGTTGCGAATAGGATTGCACCTTCGGTGCCGGTTGTATCCAGGCCACCCAGGATGGCGATGTATCGCCCTGGAACAACACTTTGCTCAATAGTAATGAGACTGTAATCGGTTTTCAGAACTCGCGTAACTGGATCGCGCTCGGTATGAAAACTCGACGCTTCATTCGCGCGAGGATGGGCGTCGATAATCTGTGCCCGCCACTGCTCGTGGTGAGTATCGGGATTATCGAAGCTGAAATCTGCGGCTGTTGTGAGTTGTGCAACTGCGACATTCTGAAATGGCGATCCAATCAAGATTACGTTGTGCTGTCTGAGATCGTCGGGAGTAACATCCCGGCTCGGCTTGATGGTTGCCTTCACGCCCATCTGCCCGAACAGGTTCGACAACATGGCAACTCCCTTCAGTTCGCCAGCCCCGGTGTATCCGTTCTCGTAGTAGAGTTGGCCGGCCTTAGCGACGAGTGCGGGGTTCGAGGCGAACTGTTGCGCCAGATGGGAATCAACGATAGCTCCCCGATCGTCGCTGGCGCCGCGGCGAAATCGGAAGAGATCGTTCCAATCGTCGAGGAGAAAAACAGCATCCGGGTAGGCAATCACAGGAGCCGAATCGTTCCCCAGGAAATTGCTCCAAAATGCCTTCACGGGATCGGCGATCGCGCCTGTAGCGCCCACAGTTCGCTCGGCTCCAGCTATGCGGCTGCCTTGCAGCCTGTCTCGCACGATGTAACCAGCTGCAAAACCGAGAATCACGGTAGCGGCAACGATCATATTGCGACCGAGAAACCATTTCCCATTGCGAACTGCACGAGTCTCACTTGCCTTGTCGACTCTGTCGCTCTGCCCGGCAGTTGGCGGTGCAACGGAGTCTTCAACTTCCAGTGCCGGTAGCGATGCATGAGCCGATTGAGTATTTGTACCTGTAGCTGGCTCAAAAGTGGGAACATAGTGCCCTTTGGGTATCTCGACGAGAATCGCATCGCGACCGCCGTCGGACGCGTAGTACTCCGCGAGTTTTTGCCTCAACCTGTGAATTTGAACGCGAACGATTGTATCGGATTTGGGATCAAAATCAGAGGAACGTCCGAATGCCTCCACGCCGATCGTGTATTCCTTCATAGCGTCGGCACCAGGTGCAAATGCCCTTGTGGTGAGGAATTGAAGCAATTGCTGGAGTGTGGTGGAGTTTCGAAACGTAGCGGACTTGAGGATTCTCTGGACCTGTTCCTGACACTCCTCTGTGGCCAGTGAAGAGGGCTTGCTTTGCGTCGGAGAGCCCATCTGTGTCATCCAGCTTCCCCCGAAGGATTGTGCCGTCGGGCAAGTGCAGCCACCGCACGAACATGAGAGTAACGCGTCAAGACCTAGTGCAATTGAGATCCGCCCGGCTCCCTGAGCAAGGACTACAAAACTCAATTTTACATTCTACAGCGAGTCTAGTTTTACGGGCACTAGAGATACCGCCTCTACCGCGAAAGAGCGGGATTAACAGCATTGATTCGAGATCGCAATCTTCAAGCACAATGAATGCATCGCTGCCGCCCAGTTCTATCGTCGATCGCTTCAGGTTTTTTGCCGGCGCGCGATGCCAACACCTCGCCCGCGCCCTCAGATCCGGTAAAGGCAATTCCCTTGACGCGCGGGTCGTCAATCAGCGCCCCAACCTGCTCGCTTGAGATGAGGAGGTTCGTGTAAGCGCCGCGCGGTGCTCCGGCATCGGTGAAGAGCTGCTCGAAAGCGAGAGCACATTGTGGCACGCTCGAGGAGTGCTTTACGAGGAGGACGTTGCCGGCCATCAGGTTCGGCGCAACAAATCGTGAAAGCTGATAGTAGGGGAAGTTCCAGGGTTGAACGCCGAGCAGCACACCAAGCGGCGAGAACTCAAGATGTGCATCGCCGATGGCCGTATCAATCGCTTGCGGCTTGAGAAACGACTCGGCATGGTCGGCATAGTACTGGTGGATGGCAGCGCTCAGCTCAACCTCGTCGCGGCCCTCTGCGATCCTCTTTCCCATTTAAATGGCCGCAAGGCGAGCCAAGCTCTCCTTTCGCTCCCGCATCAAAGACGCAGCCCGCCTCACGATCTTCGCGCGGTCGCGGAAGGTTTTTGTGGACCACACGCGCTGAAAGGTGCTGTCAGCCTTGACCAGGGCGGCATCCATCTGCGCATCTGTGCACTGATCAAAGCTCTGCAGTAACTCGCCGTTGAACGGATTAATACTTTGATATGCCACGACAATCTCCTCTCGGTGCTTATGGATTTCAGTTATGCCTTCAATGAGGCCGTCTGCTCCCGAAGGCTCTCGAAGTACTCGCGAAGAGAAGGCGATTTGGGAGACCAACCGAGCCTGCGTGCGTTGACCGCGCTGACCAAGCTGTTTGAGGCCACACCGTAAACGGCTGGAGCGCCGTGTTGCCGAGCCAAATCCTCCACACTCAAACTGACAGTCTTGCCATTGAGTCCAAGAGACCGGCTCATCATTTCGGCAATTTCCTTGAAGGACGCATCGCCATTCTCAGCGAAGAAGAATGAGCCTCCTGGAGCCTTCGCCAATGCGAGTACGTACAGGTCAACGAGATCATCGATATGTACATTTGAGTAGCGATTGAGACCCTTGCCAAAGTAAACGCCGGCGCCCAATTGTTTGGAGAGAGCCATGAGCTTCGGAAGCTGGTCGCTATCCGGCTGTAATCCTCGCCCTCTTCCGTAGATCATGGTTGGGCAGATGACGATGGAACGAATGCCCTTTTCCAAAGCAGCTTCGCGAACGATGTGGTTCATCGCCACGCGGGGTCTGCGGAACGCAACCGGTTCGAAGTAGGTGTCCTCTGTGTATACGACTGAACCCGCATACTCCCCCGCAGCGGAATCCGCAACAATTCCCGAACCCGTTGTGTAGATTAGCGTCTTTCCGCTGCGCTCAAGGGCAGAAACCAGCGCCACGACTGAGGCCGGGTGATCGGCGCTTGCCGCGTGGATTACTGCATCTGCCGCATTTGCAGCATCGGCCAGTACTTCTGAATCGTCCAGAGTTCCATGAATCGGTTCAATTCCGAGGTTCTTCAACAAGGGGGCCTTGTCGGCAGCCCTGACAAGCCCAGTTACCTGGTTCCCTAAAGCAATGAGACGCTCTGCAATTGAACCACCGATGTAGCCAGTTGCTCCTGTTACGAATACCTTCATACTTCAACTCCTTGATTTCGCCGGGAAAACCCCGGTTTGGATTCGGCCCGTTCATCAAGCCGCGTGCATGAACCGTCACGCGGCGTATCTTTCCCTCGCTTGCAGCAGTGCCATCGTGCGCTTCGATTCGATTTGTACAAACTCTTTCACCGCCTCCGGACCTGAAAGCGACAAGTCGGGCTCCAGACCATCCGCCAATCGCTCGATCTGCATGTTGAACCACGGCAGCAGGTGAAGCACATTGAATGAATCCTCGGGAGACGGCGTCCTTTCGATTGAGCCCGCCAGTAGATACGACGATGTCAGAGGATCTGCAATCAACGGCCTGCCAAGACCAACCAGATCCAGGTCGCCCTCCTGGAGCGCAGCCACCATTCCCTCGAAA
>Ga0326727_10007556_pt1 | contig 28591 bp, 22 predicted proteins | sample MB2enrmetagenome_FD_207643 | JGI IMG/M metagenome (GOLD analysis project Ga0326727, IMG submission 207643) | Lab enriched peat soil microbial communities from McLean, Ithaca, NY, United States - MB29MY | ecosystem: Environmental > Terrestrial > Soil > Wetlands > Peat | place: USA: New York... | reverse complement strand
TGCTGCAGTTTCAGCCGGGTTTCCTCAACATCCTGCCGCTCTACATCGCGCTGATGCTGGCCTTCCCGCTGGTGCTGGTGGCGATGCGACAGCACCCGCTGCTGGCACTGCTGCCCTCGTTCCTGCTGTGGGGAGCGGCGCAGGTCTGGGATATCAACCTGCCCGCCTATCCGGGCGACGGGGAATGGTATTTCAACCCGTTCGCCTGGCAGTTCCTGTTCGTCATCGCGGCTTATCTGGGCTTCCGCCAGGCGCGCGGGCTGCCGCCGCTGCCGGTTCCGCCTGTGCTGATGCTGGCCGCGGCAGCGCTGGCGGTGACCGGCTGCCTCCTTCAGGCCACCACCATGCTGCATGTCCTGTTCGGGCTGCAGCTTCGTCCCGTCGCGCTGCCGCTTTGGGCGGTGGACAAAACACCGCTGCCACCGCTGCGCCTGGTCAGCATGCTGGCGCTCGCCTGTCTGGTGTCCCGTCTGGTGCCGCGCCACGCGCGCTGGCTTACCTCGCGGACGGGCTGGCTGGTGGTGCTATGCGGGCAGCAATCGCTGTATGTGTTCTGTTTCAGCATCCTGCTCTCGGTGCTCGCCAATGCCGTGCTGACCGCGCTGGGCGGGCATCTGCCGGGGCAGGTGGCGGTGAACGCGGCCGGTATCTGCCTGCTGGCGGGGCTCGGCCTGCTGCTGTCCTGGTATCGCGGCGGCGGCCGGTTGCCGGTGCGGCCGCCGCCGGGCGAGGTGGCGGCATGATCCGCGCGCTGGCCTGTGCGGCTCTGCTGGCCGCCGTGCCCGCTTGCGCCGCGCCGCCGGCCTGCCCGGTACCGGAGGAATCGGCGTTGCGCGACATCGTCCTGCCGCATGCCCGCGAGCAGGTCGCGACCCGCCGGCTGTTGGACGTGCTGGCGCTCGGCGGCGCCGCCACGCTGGGCGATGCGGCGGAAGGCGAAGCGTTCAGCACCCCGGCCCGGCTGGCGGCGCGCCTGGAGGATGCCCTGCCCGGCGTGGCGGTGCATGTCGCCACCCACGCCGGGCCGAACCGCTCCGCCCGCGACGCCCTGCACGACCTGGAAGCCGACCTCGCCCAAACCAAACCGGCCCTGGTGGTCTGGAGTTCCGGCTCGGTGGAGGCCGGGAGCGGCACCGATATCGACGAGCTGGCGGAGACTCTGGAAACCGGCATAGCGCGCATCCGGGCCGCCGGCGCCGACATCATCCTGATCAACCTGCAATACGCCCCGAGCATTGCCCGCATCGTCGATCTCGAACCGTACCGCGAAGCCGTCCGCCGGGTCGGCGAGGCCAACGATGTTCCGGTACTGGACCGATACGAGATGATGCGCGCCTGGAGCGCCTCCGGAGTGCTGGATCTGGACGCGACCACGCCGGAGGTGCGGGTGCAGGTGGCGCGAGACCTTTTCGACTGCGTGGCGGCCGCGCTGGCCAACCCGATTGCCGCCGCCCTCGGCGCGCCGCCGCCATAGAAGGGGCGCTGCTCCCCGGCTCCCACCAAGGGCTGGCCTTTGGAATCCCTTTTTTAAAGGAGCGAGGTCGAGGGGTCCACTGACCCGTCGCGCCGAAGGCGCGCTCCGCGCGCAGGGCGCCGAAGGCGCGCTCCGCGCGCAGGGCGGGCCCAGGGCAGCGCCGTGGCCTTGCTTACCTTCAGGAGAGTCAGCCGCAGCGTGAAAGCCCTCTGGCGAAATGCCCGAGCGTCAGTATGATATTCGCTCAACTTTATCATACCAACGCGGCAGTATCCATGCGCTCAGCACCCGTCCCCGCCCATCGGCCCCGCTCGCGCCGCTTCTGGCCGAACCGTTGGGGTCCCCCGCTGGCGGTTTGTCTTGGCGTTTCGCTTACCGCCACGCCGCCGGCGGCCGGCCAGCCGCCGGACGGGACCACCCCTTCCCCGGATACGGCCACATCCAGCGAAACCCTGCCGGCCATCGAAGTGCGCTCCCGGATCGATCTGCTCGGAACGGCCACGACGGCCAGCCAGGGAACGGTCACGCAGGAGGAGCTCGACCTGCGGCCCGCCTTCCGAGTCGGGCAGGTGCTGGAAACCGTGCCGGGCCTGATGGTGACCGTCCATTCCGGGGAGGGCAAGGCCAACCAGTTCTTTATCCGCGGCTTCAATCTCGACCACGGCACCGATTTTGCGACCTTTGTGGACGACATGCCGGTCAATGAACCGAGCCATGCCCACGGCCAGGGCTTCACCGACATTCACTTCCTCATGCCGGAACTGGCCGCCGGGCTCGATTACACCAAGGGTCCGTTCTATCCCAGCATCGGTGATTTCGGCGCATTGGGATCCGCCCATGTCCGGCTGCTGGACGACATCCCTACCCAGGTCTCGGTCAACGCCGGCACCCTGGGTGATCAGCGGATATTCATGGGCGGCACGGCGCATTTCGACAACGGCGACCGGCTGCTGGGCGCGCTCGCGGTCGGGCATTACGATGGTCCCTGGACGCATCCGGACGATTATCAAAGCTACAACGGCACCGCCCGCTACACCCACGGCGATCAGAGCAATGGTTTCGACCTGACGGTGACCGCCTACCGGGGCACCGGCAATCTGAACACCGACCAGCCGGTCGGCGCGTTTCAGGACAGGCTGATCGGCCGCTTCGGCACGCTCGATCCGACCGATGGCAGCTACGCCGAGCGTTTCAGCCTGTCGGGCCACTATTACGTCAGCGGCGATGACTGGAAGGTCACCACCGGCGCCTATGTCATCCACTCGCAGCTGACATTGTGGAACGACTTCACCCACTACCTGGTCGACCCGGTGCATGGCGACCAGGAGCAACAGGACGAGAACCGGACCACCACCGGCGGCCAGACGGTGTTTCAGCGCTTTGACATGGTGGCGGGCCTGCCGACCGAGACCGAGTTCGGCGTGATGGGCCGGTACGACAGCGAATACATCGACCGCCGCCACACCGAGCACCGGGTGACGCTGCCGGACTGCCCGGGTTTCGGGTCGCCGGCCTACGAGGGGCTGACCGATGGCCGCTATGCCTGCGACGCCAACAACATCACTCTCGGCGATGTCGGTCTCTGGATCGGCAACACCACGCACTGGCTGCCCTGGATGCGCAGCATCCTCGGCTTTCGCGAGGAAATCGCCACCGGCACCGATCACAGCCTGATCCCCGGCGTGGCCGGCGTGGCCGGCGATTCGACCACCATGACGCTGCCGCAGCCGAAAGCCAGCCTGGTGTTCGGGCCGTGGGAAAAGTCCGAGCTGTATTTCAGCGCCGGGCGGGGCTTTCACAGCAACGACCTGCGCGGCGTGCTCGGCACCATGCCGACCCAGATCGGCAACAACATCGTGGCGCAGACCACGCCGCTGCTGACCAAAATCACCAGCGAGGAGATCGGCATCCGCAGCGACATCCTGCCCCGGACATCACTGACCGCGGCGGTGTTCCGCGAGGATTTCAATTCGTTCCTGACCTATGACGCCGATATCGGCCAGAATCAGCCGGGCCCGCCGGCACGCCTCGACGGCATCGAACTGTCCGCCCAGGTCAGGCCGTACGACTGGCTCGAGCTTAACGGCGACGTGAATTTCACCCACAGCCGCTTCCGAACCGGCAATCCCGCCGCGTACGGGCTGGACGAGCCGTATAATGGCGGGCTGTTCATTCCCAACGCACCGAATTTCATCGGATCGTTTGGCGCGATCGTGGATAATCTCGGCCCCTGGTTCGGCGGCATCGAACTCCGCTGGCTCGGTCCCCAGCCGCTCGTGTCGGACAATTCGCTCCGCTCGCCCGGCTACAAAGAGGTGAATCTGGAGGCCGGCCACAAGATCAACGAGCATCTCAAGATTCGGCTGAGCGTCTTCAACCTGTTCAACACGCATGCGGCGGCATCGCAATACGCTTATGAGTACCAGGTCAGTCCGACGGCGGCGGCGCAGTTCGGCGCCACCTACCACCCGTTGGAGCCGCTGTCCGCGCGCCTGACCCTGACGGCGCTGTTCTGAAAGGATGAACCGCCGCCCCGATGGCGGGCCGCCGGACTCAGGCGGTGACGGAGCGCTCGCACCAGGTTTCGGCCGGCGGAGGCGCCGGGGCACGCGCCTGCGCACGCAACCCGTCGATCATGTCGCGATGCACATTGACCAGCGGTTCGAGCGGCAGGTTCTGCAGCGCCGCCTTCGTGGCATAGCCCATCGCCCAGAAGCCAAGGCCCAGCAGGTTCCGTTTCAGCTCCTCCGGCAGACGGTTGCCGTCCGAGGCGAGATCCTTCACCAGCAGCGACCAGAGTTGCTGCGTCTTGCCCAGCGCCTCGATCCGCTCGCGCGGCGTGGTGGCCTTGGTCAGCCGGTCATTGCACAGTCCAAAGGCCAGGATCTCCGTCTCCCGCGGGGTCGCGCCGCCGATCTGGGGGGTACGGAAGTAGCTTGCCGTGCGCTGCATGGTCGTTCCTGTGGATGGCCTTATTCACTCGAAGAAAGGCGGCCGGGCCACGCCGTGCCCGGCCGCGCCGTGATCAGCCGCCGAACAGCTTGAGCAGCACCTGCGGCTGCTGGTTAGCGATCGACAGCGCCTGGATGCCGAGCTGCTGTTTGGTCTGCAACGACTGAAGCTGGGCACTTTCGGTCGCCATATCGGCATCGGTCAGCGCCCCCACGCCGGCGGTCAGCGCGCTGCTCAGCGAGGAGGTGAAGGTCTGCATGCCGGTGATGTGCTGCGTCGCCGTGCCGATCGCCGAACTGATGGTGCCGAGTTTGGTGATGGCCGCATCGACGTTGGAGATCGCCGCGGAAGCGTCGGCCTGCTGCACGCCGATGATCGTGGCCGTCGCGGTCGGCGCGCCGGCAACGGTGACGGCGCCGCCCGCCCAGAGGTTGCTGACGGTGGCCTGGCCGGCGACGGCCGTGGTGGCTCCGGCGGGGCCGGTGGTGTCGAGGTTGTTGCCGGAGACGGTCAGATTGTTGTTGGCATCGACACTGGCATTGAAGCCCGCGGCATTCAGGGCGCTGGTCAGAACGCCGATCGCCGCCTGCCGGGTCGCCACGGCGGCGGTGTTGTTGGTGGCCTGGCTGCCGTCGAGTGCCGTGGCCAGGGTTCCCGTGGAGCCACTTGTGAGGCTTTGCAGCGTGCTGACATTCGACGTATTGCCGACATTCGCCGCAATGACGCTGACTTCCTGGATGGGGTTGTTGTCGCCATCGCGCTGCAAGACATAGGTGTATTGGGTGCTGCCGTTACCGAGATCGGTGATCGACCCGTTGGTCTGCCCGGCGACGAGCGTGATCTGGCCGCTGGAATTGATGGTGAAAGCGCTGCCGGTCCCGGCCGTGGAGTCCGCGATGCCTGCGGCGCTCCCGGCGACCGCGGCGGCCGCCACGGTCGCGGCGGTCCCCCCGGTCGCGACGCTGGCGAGATTATTAAGCTCGTTCATGATGTCTTGGGTGGCGGTCAGGCTGCCATCGGTCAGCATGGCGACCGTCTGCTGGCCGGGATTCTGCGCCGTCTGCGTACCGTTCGTCGCCCCGAAATTGGTGGTCTGGAGGGTAACGGCGGTGTTGTTGGTCGCCTGGCCGGCCGCGGTCGCCGCCAGGCCGCTGGCGACCTGACCGGTGGGCAGAGCGGCGGCGGCAACACCGCTGGTGCCGTCGGCGACGAGCACCAGGCCCGAGCCAAGGGTTGCCGGCACGGCGGCGGTGCCGTTATTCGCCGCGCTGTCGGTCCCAAGCGCGAGCTGCACATCGTTGGATGTCACCGACAAGCCGCTCAGGCCAAGCCCCGTGGACGTGGCGTTCATCGCCTGCGCGCCCGAGCCGCCCACGGCGAACTGGTCGCCCTGCGTGTCGGTCAGCACGTTGAGCTGGGTGTCGGTCACGCCATTGCCGGTGGCGCCGGCCACCAGGTTCACGCCGTTCATGGTCGCGCTGTTGGCGAAGGAATCGATCTGCTGCAGCGCCGCCGTGATGGTGTCGTTCATCTGCGTCTGGCTCAGACCCTGCGTCTGCCCCAGCGTCAGCGTTTGCTTCAACGTGCTCAGGGTCGAGGAGATGTTCTGGGTCGAGGCGGACGCGGTGCCGACCACCTGGGCGGCGAAGGACAGGTTGTCCGACACCGCCGACAGGCCCGCGATCTGGCCGTCCATGGCCTGCGTGATGGCATAAACCGCAGGACTGTCGGCGGCACTGCTCACTTTCAGGCCGGTCGAGATCTGGTTCTGCGTGTTGGTCAGCATATTCTGGGTCTGTTCGAGCGACTTCAGCGCCGCCATGGCGCCGAGATTCGTGTTCACCGAGAAGAGGGACATGGGAAGCTCCTTTTTGACGGCCCTGCCTGGTTGCGCATCGGTCCGAAACATGCAGCAGCGAAAGGGTTTTGCCGCTGCGCACGCGACCAAGATCAACCGAAATGCTTAACCGGCCGTTTATCCGTGCGGACTATTCTTGCCCGGCCGGAAATCGCCGGCAGTCAGCGCCAGGAGGTTCCGATGTCCATCTTTTCCATGAACAACGACCCCGGCAGCGCCATCGCCGCTTACCTGGTGGATACCAAGAACGAACAGACGCTCGCCAACAAGTGGGCGCAAGGCAACCCGCAGATGCAGGCGGATATCGCCTATTTCCAGGCCAAGGCACCCACGCTCACCACCGTGGATGCGCTGATGAACGACTACCGCTCGCTCAGTATCGTCCTCGGCGCCTTCAACGTTTCCAACCTGCTCACGTCCCCCGCGCTCACCCGCCAGCTGCTGACCCAGGATCCGAGTTCCGCCAGCTCCACGGTGCAAAAAATCGGCAATGCGAGCTATCAGATTTTCGCCAACGCCTTCAACCAGTTCCAGAACAACCCGCTGGGCAGCAGCGACGGCGTCACCAGCGTCATCAACTCGTATGTGCAGAACAACTTCGAGGCGACGCAGAACACGCAAACCCCCGGCATGCAGAACGCGCTGGCGTTCACCCGCACGGCATCGCAGTTCACCAGCATCGCCGCGCTCATGTCCAGTTCCACCGCGCTGCCGGTCGTGGTGGCGCAGACCGGCATCACCTTCACCACGTGTGGCAACATGAGCTACGACCAGCAGGTCGCTTTCCTGACCAGCAAGGTCAAGCTGTCAGACTTACAGAACCCGGCGACGGTGACCAAAATGGCGGAACAGTACCTGATCAAGGCGGTCCAGAGTCCAACCGACTGGTCGGCCACCCCGCCCGACACCAACACGGTGCTGTCGCTGTTCGGCGGCGGCAGCAGCACCTCGATATTGTCGCTGTTCGGCGACAGCGGAACCAGCACCAGCAGCGGCAGTTCCGACCCGATGTTGTCGCTGTTTGCCTGACGCACAAAAAAGCCAGGCCAGGGCGCTGCCCTGGCCGTGCCCCCGGTTTCAGTCGGCGCCCCGTCCCAGCACGGTATCCTCATGGCGGATCACGCGGCGCACCAGCTTCAGCGCCGTGTAGCAGTCGTCCGCTTTGGCCAGGGCCAGCGCCCGGTCCAGAATATCCCGTGCGAGCGCCGAGGTCGTCGCCTCCTGGAATTCGCGGATCAGGCGAAGCGCATCGGTCAGGGCGACGGCGCGCTCCTCATCGGTGCCGATATAGGCGGTCTGCAACGCAAAATAGATGCGCCGCGCCGGGCTGTCCGCCGCATCGGGCGCCATGATCTGCTTGCCGAACAGAAACCGCGCCTTGGCGGCCAGTTCGATTCGCGTCTTGTTACGAAATCGGATGCATGCGCCATTGACGATCATCATGTCGCCCTGGCGCAGTTCGAGAACGAGGTTTGACATCGGCGTTTTCCCGGTTGCGTCCGTCCGCGGCCATCCTGGCCGTCGCCGTCGTTCTCGCCGATCGCGCTTAATATCCCATGAAGGCGGCCGACCGCCCTACAGATAGGCGGTCAGCGTCAGTTGCTTCAGCCCGGCGATGAGCTGGAAGGACGCCTGAAGCTGCGTCTGCACCTGCGACAGCGCGGTTGCGGTCGCGGCCATATCAACATTCTCGGCGCCGGAAACCTGCGTGGTCAGGCTGGTCAGCGTGTCGGACAGGGCGGTGCCCTGAGTTGTCAGCTCCGACTGCACCTGGCCGAATCCGGCCTGCTCGGTGGCAATCGCAGTGCCGGCCCCCTGCAGCAGCTGCGAAACGGCAGCGCCGAAGGATTGCAGGGTGCTGTTGCTGGCGGTGCTGGAGGTCAGCGCGGCCAGGCCGGCGAGGCCGGCCACCAGATCGCGGACATAGGACCCGGTGGTGGGGCTGCCGGCCTGCGTCGCGAAGCTGTTCCGGCCGGCGACGAAGGCCATCGGCACGCTCTGCCCGTCGCCGGTCTGCGCCCGCAGCGCCGCCGGCGTGGCGCCGGCCGCCGAGGATCCCGGATAGGCGAAGCCCGCCTTGCCCGCCAGGGTCACCACCGCGGTGAGCACGGTGGCCGGCGCGGCGCCGCTGCCCAACGCGCTGACCTGCCCGCTGGCGGTGTTGGCGAAGCTGTCGAGCGCGCTGCTGTCGATCGGCGGATTGGTGGAATCGGTGCCGGCAAAGACGTATTGTCCACTCGTTTGCGTGTTGAGCAGAGTAACCACCTGTTGCAGCGCCGCCTTGGCCTGCACCGCCAGCGCCGCGGCTCCGCTGGCCGAGGACATCGATACACCGAGCGCCTGGCTGCCGAAGCTGGTGGCGATGCTCTCCAGCTGGCCAAGCACGCTCTGCGTGGTGGCCAGAGTGCCGTTGGCCGCGCTGACGCTTTGCTGCCAGGCCTGCACCTGTGCCATCTGCGGCCGCAGGTCGATCGACACCGGCGCGGCATCGCCCAGCCCGCCATAAGTGTCGGCGACCTGCCCGCTGGCGGATTGCTGGGTCAACTTGTCCAGTTGCGTCTGCGTCGCCGTGCTGTCGGCCACCAGCTGCGCCAGCAGCCCGTTCTGGACCAGGCCGCTCACGGCACCCACGCTCATGCCCGCGCCCTCATGAGCTGGTACCGATGTCCAGCAGCGACGTCCACATGTCCTGGATCGCGGTAATGATCCGCGCATTGGCGGCGTAGGCGTTCTGCAGCCCGATCATGGTTGACATCTCCGTATCGACCGAAACACCCGAAACGGCGGCGACACTGTTATTGAGGGTGGTCTGCGCCGCCTGTGCGGTGGACAGGCCGGCGCTGGCATCGCTGCTGGCGCCGGTCTGCACCGCAACCACGCCGGCGGCGAAGGCGGCCAGCGTCGGCGGCGCGGGGAACGCCGCCGACAGCGTGCCCGACAGCCCCAACCCCTGCGTCTGCGGGGCCGGGGCCGCAAACGACGCCGCCTGGGCCGCGTCGATCGCGTTCCAGTCGCCGACGATGGTGCCGGCCGCCGCCGTGACGGCGGAGCTGCCGGCCGCGGTTACGTCGGTCGCCAGCTGGGTCATGGCCGGGGTCACGCTGGCGGTGGTGGCGGCATCGATGGCGGCCCAGTCGCCGATGATCTTCTGCGCCGCCGCCAGCGTTCCGGGGGTGGTGGCGTCGGCGGCGGTGGCGTTGGTCTGCATCGTCGTCACCGCCGCCGCCGCCGCCCCGGTGGCGGCGGCCAGCGCCGCCTGGTCGCCGTTGGTGGCCGGGTTCACCCCGTTCACCTGGTCGAGATACACCTGCCCCTGCGCCGCGGTGACCGCGGCCCGTGCGGATGCGACCGCAGTCGCGTCGTTCAGCACCCCCGGGAACGGCGCCGCCGCCGCCATGTCGGCGGCCAGCGTCGCCCCGGCGGCGGCAACGCCGGCGCGCGCAGCGGTCACCGCCTGGATGTCGGTGCTGACCGTCGCCGGCAGCGCGCTGGCGGTGCTTTGCAGGTCGCTCGCCAGGGTGTTCTGAAGCGGCGCCAGATCGCCCTGGAGAGTACCGAACGTAAAGTTCAGCACGTTATTGATGACGGTCTGATCGCTGGCGCCGGTGGCGGAGGCGCCGGGCGGCGGCACGGCGGTGCCCTTCTGCACCAGGGCCGGATCGCCGGCCACGGCCTGGTTCACCTCGATGCGCGCGGCCAGGCCGACATAGCTGGCCTGCACCGGGCCGTTCGCCGGCAGCTGCGGCGGGCTGGGATCGGTGAACAGCGCCAGCCCCGCCGCGGCGAAACGCTGGGTCAGGTTGTGCGAGAACTCGTCGAGCTCCGCCTGGAAGGTCGGCAGCTCGGTGTCGCGCAGCGCCAGGTTGGCGCCGATCTGGCCGCCGGTGAGCCGCACGGTGATATCCTGGCCATTGAGGGTGACCGGCGGCGCCGCCGTCTCCGGTCCCAGCTGCGAGTCGGCGGTCGTCAGCTTCGCCGACCCGTCGGTCGCCAGCGTGATGCCGGAGGGCAGGATCACCTGCACATCGCCGTTCGGCTGGTTCAGGAAGCTCGCGCCGGTCAGCTGCGCCACCGTGCTCATGGCGGCATCACGCTGATCTTCCAGCGCCGCGGTGCCGGTGCCTTGGTTCGACAAGGTGCTGATCTGGTTGCTGAGCGTGCCGATCGACGCCAGCGCCGTGTTCAGCTGGGTGAGCTCCTGGCTCAGGGAATCCTGCGCCGTCTGGCGCTGCGTGCCGACCGCTGCGGCCACCCGGTTGATGCCGCCGGCGAGGTTGCCCGCCGCGGTCACCACGGCGCTTTGCCCGGCGGCCGAGGACGGATCGGCCGACAGGGTGGTGAAGGCGTCGTTCAGGGCACCGGTCAGGCTGGCGAGGTCATCGCCCTGGCCGGGCGTGCCATGCGCCGCATTGATCGCCGCCAGCGCCTGCGAGCGCAGGGTCAGCGCCGCCACCGCGGCATTCTGCTGCCACGCCTCGGCCTGCAGCTCGGCATTGACGCTGCGCACGGTGACGCCGGTGCGCACGCCGCATTCCAGACCGTCGGCGACCTGCGCGGTCTGCTGACCGAGTTCGAGCGTGTAGCCCGCCGTATTGGCGTTGCTGACATTCTGCGACACCACCGCGAGCTGGCTGGTAACGTTGCCCAGCCCGCCATTGGCGATGGTAAGGGCGGAGAGGAGGCCCATCTCAGCGTTCCCTTGGCCGGCCTTCCCGGCGGCAGGCTTCCCCGGTGACAGGCCTGGCGGCACCCCGTCCGCGCCCGGCGCGACCCGGCCGGAATGCCTGCCGGATCGTCACCGGCGGCCGGTGTTCCGGCTCCGCCGGATCGTGCCGCCGAGCCGGACCGCTGGTCCTTGAGTTGGTGTTCCGGTTCACGCGACGGGGCGGATGCATCTGCCGCGATCGGACCACTAGGTTTTCATGTTGATGGTCGCCTGCATCAGCTGGTCGGCCGTGGTCACCACTTTGGTATTGGCCGTATAGGCCTGCTGCGCGACGATCAGCTGGGTGAACTCGCTGGCGATGTCCACGTTCGAAGACTCCACCGAGCTGGTCAGCAGAGCGCCGGCGCCGTTGGTACCGGCATCCTGCAGCGACGGATCGCCGGAGCCGAGGGTCACGGTATAGGCGCTGCCGTTCTGCGACTGCAGCGCATTGGCGTTGCCGAAGGTCGCCAGCGGCACCTGGGCGACCAACCGGGTCTGGCCGTTGTCATAGTTGGCATAGATATCGCCCGAGGCTTGCGTGGAAATGCCGGTGAAGCTGCCGGGCGGCACTCCGTCCTGGTTGAGGCCGCGCAACGTGTAGCTGCTGCCGGCAAACTGCGTCACGCCGTTGGTCTCGCCGATATTGCCGAGATTGAGCGTGATCGGCTGGGTCTGGCTGGTGGCGGTGGCATAGGGCGCTTCGAAGGTCAGTTCGGCGAGCGGATTGGGTTTGGCGGCGGTCGCGGCGATGGTCAGCGGTTTGCCGGTCGCCGGACTGATGTAGGACAATGACTTTAAGGTGCCGTCGGTGCTGTACGTCACCACCGGCCCGCCATCGGCCAACGCTGTCGTCTGTGCCTTGGTGACGGCGGCCTGGGTGGTCGTCACGGCGGCCTGGGCGGATGCCACGTTGGTCTGATCGGCGGCAACGCTGTCCGAGGCCGTGTCGATCGCGTTCCAGTCGGTGACGATGGTGGTGGCGGCCGGCGTGACGGTGGTGTTGCCAGCCGCCGTGGCGGTCTGGACGTCGGTTCCCAGCGTTCCCATCGCCGTGGCCACAGTGGCGTTGGCGGTGTCGATATTCTGCCAGTCGGTCACGAGCTGGGTGGCGGCGACGAGAATTCCGAGCGTGGGCTGGGCGCTGTCGGCGGTGGTCGCGGCGGTCGTGAATGTTGTATAGGCGGTGGTCAAGGCCGTCTGGGCGTTGGTGAGAGCCGTTGCGTCGGCGGCGGGCACCGTCGCGTTGGTCAACTGATCCGAATATACTTGCGCCTGCGCCTTGGTGACCGCCGCCCGGGCGGTTTCCACCGTGGTCACCGCGCTCATCAGCCCCGGCGCGACGGCCGCAAGCGCCGCCTTGTCGGAGTTCATCGTCGGCGCGGCGGTGGCGACCGCGGCGCGTGCGGTCTGCACGGCCGTGATGTCGGCGGAAACCGGCGACAGCGCGGTGGCATTGGCGGTCAGGTCGCTGGTCAGCGTGTACTGTGCGGTTGTCTGGGTGGCCTGATCGGCGGTCAGCGTGTTGCTGGTGGTGGTCAGCGTGGTGTTGGCCGCATTCAGCGCGGTGCCGGCGACGGCCAGTATCTTCTGGTCGGCGGCGAGGTTTGCCGCCCCCATGATGGGGATGTTGCCGCCATTGGTGGTGTCGGCGATCGACAGCATCCAGGGAGCGGGCGGCGTCTGGGTGGCCGAGGTGGCGGTCGGATACCAGGTCAGGGTAACCTGATGCGGATTCCCCTCGCTGTCATAGACATTCACCTGCGAGCTTGGCGCCTGCTGCACGGTGTTGGTGGAATCGAGTATCTCCGTCTGCCCGGTCGGGCTGAGGCCGAGATGGTAGCCGGACGGCAGGTTCGCCGTCATGGTCATGTTCTGCGTCGCCACCGGCTGATAGACGGTCTGCGACACCTGAATCGGCACCACCGCGCTTTTGTCGATGACGCCGCTCGAATTCGTGACATAGCCATTGAGGTACTGGCCGGCGTCGTTGGTCAGATAGCCGGCGTTGTTGACCTGGAAGTCGCCGTCGCGGGTGAAATACGGCTGATTGGCAAACAAGGTCTGGCCGCTCGTGCTGGTGCCGGTGGCCTGGCTCACGTCGAAGAAGCCCTGGCCGCTGATCGCCAGGGCCAGCGGGTTGGTGGACTGCGTGATCGTGCCCTGCACGGTGTTCAGATACTGCGGCGACGCCACCACCGTGCCGGGGTCGTTCACCGTGGTGGAGCTGGTCGTCAGGTAGTCGGCGAAAGTGGTGTTGATGCCCTTGAAGCCGACGGTCTGGGCGTTCGCCACGTTTTCGCTGATGTTGCCGAACGCGGCCGACTGCGCTGCGAGGCCGCTGACGGCAGTGTTCATGGCGCCTAGGATGGACATGCGGGTCTCCTGACAGGTGGACAGTCGCGGTGCGGGCACCGCGGTTCCTCGCCCGATGCGATGCGGGATGCGCGGTGCGCCGTATTGCGCAGGAACCGTGCCAGCCCCCATGGCGTGCCGCGCCAAGGCCTTGCGGCAGCGGCACCGCTCCACCCGGCAGGTCGGACCCGGCAGCTTTTGCCGCACGGCGTCGCAAGCCGGCCGCTGGAGGCGCCGGCGCCCTGCCTTAGCTCTGCCGGCGCTCTGCCCGCCGGCCTGGCCGGTCCTGGCACGGAACCTGCTTGGCAATCCGTTGGCGGGGCGTGCCACAGCGGGGCATCCGCCGGATAGACATCCATCAGCCGGGAACCGCCCCGGCCGCCCGCCCCGGCCCCGCGAGGAACTCCCTATGGCGTCTCTTGCCGTTTCCGCCCTGGCTGCGTCGCTCGGCCCGCTCTCCGCCCCACCGGCCGCGGCGGCCGTCCTCGTCACGCCGTTCGCCGCACGGCTTGCCGACATGCTCGATGCCCCGCCGCGATCATCCGTCACCGCGCCCACGCCGGCGCTGCCGGCCGCACCCACGCCGGCGCTGCCGGCCGCACCCACGCCGGCGCTGCCGGCCGCACCCACGCCGGCGCTGCCGGCCGCACCCATGCCGGCGCCGCCGGCCGCACCCACGCCTGCGCCGCCGGCCGCGCCTGCCGCAGCCGCACCCACCGGACCGGCGCAAAGCCCGTCCGGCCGGGGCGGAGCCACCGGCCAAGCGGCTGCGGGCCCGCCGACCCAAGCGACGCCGTCCGCCGGCGAGACCCATCCGGCTTCGGCCGGCACGGCGGACGAGTCGGCGCGACCGGCCCGGCTGCGCGGGTTCCTGCCCCCGCACCAGGATGCAACGGCGGCGTCCGGAATCATGCCGGCCCTCTCCGACGCATCCTGGCCGGCCGGGCCGGCTGCATCGGCCAGCGCCCCGCCTCCGGCGGGGAAGATGGCCGTCACCGACCCGGCGACAGCCACGCTGTCCGGTGACAGCGCACCGGTCGAAACGCCCCGACCGTCCCTGCCGGTGTCGTCCCCCCCAGCGTCGCCCCGGCCGGGCACAAACGCGGCACCGGCGATGACGTCACCAAACCGGTCACCCCGTTCGGCCGCGCCCGACCACGCCGGGGCCGACCCGGCCGGTCCGCAGGCGACCGCGGAGGGTACTCCTCCGGTGCCGGCCATCCCGTCCGACACCTCCGGCAGCGGCCCCGCGGCGGTCGCCCCGGCAACCACACCGACGCCGGCAAGCCCCCGATGGCCGCCCGCCGGCAGCACCTCCGGCACCGGCATCGCGCCACCCGCGCGGCAAACCGGCGCCCTCCCGAGCGCCACCGACGGCACTCCCTTGCCGGCCATCGCTCTGCCCGCAGCGCCGCCGCAGCCGGGCGCAGCCCCGGTGATCTGGCACAGCCGGACCGCCGGCGAGGTTCCCCCGGCGCTGCGGGCCACCGCAGCGCCCGTAATAGCGGCGCCGGACGCCCAGCGGGCCCGTCCGTCGCTGGCGGCCCAGGCGGCATCGCACCCCGCCGCCGCGGCCGGGCCGCCCGCGACCGAGCCGGTATCCCCCACTGTCGGCACGGAAGCACCGGCGACCACGCCCGGGGGCGTCGTCGCCGCAACCGCGGCCATCACGGCCGCCGCCGCCGCGCCGGCATCCGGCGGCACGCCCGGCCCGGTGACATCCGGCCTGGCCATCGCTGCGCGACACACGCCCGCCGAACGGCACGACGAACGCCTGCTCCTCCCGGACACCGGCGCATCCGTGCCGGCTGCGATTCTCGCCGCCGCCGGCCAGGCCGATGCCATCGGGCAAGCGACCGCGGCTTCACTGGCTGCGGTAACGCCGCCGCCACACGGGACACTCCTGACTTCTGCCGGTGCGGCAAGCGAACCGGACCAACCATCCGGAAGCCGGGAGCCTCTGCACCCGCAGCCGGAAGGGACGGCTGCGTCCGGCAGCACGCCGGCAGCCGCCGACCTTTCCTGGCCGGCCAGGCTGGCCCCGCTGACGGCCACGACGCCGCCCGCCGGCGGGACATATCCGGCTTCGGCCGGCGCGGCGAACGAGTCGGCGCGACCGACCCCACTCCGCGCGCCCCTGCACCCGCAACCGGATGCAACGGCAGCGTCCAGGCCCACGGCGCCCTCCCCTGACACATCCCCGCCGGCGTCGTCCCTGCCCTCAGCGGGGAAGGTGGCCGTCACCGACCCGGTGACGGCAACGCTATCCGCCAGCGGCGCAACGGCTGAAACGCCTCGATCTCCCCCCCTGACGTCGTCCCCACCCGTGTCACTCTGGCCAGGCACGAACGCGGTACCGGCCATGGCGTCGGCAAGCCGGCCGCTCCGGTCGGCCCCGCCGGATCAGGCAGCGGCATCGCCCGGCCAGGCCGGGACCGACCCGGCCGGTCCGCGGCAAGAAGCGGAGGCGACTCTTCCGGCGCCGGCCCTCCCATCCGCCCCCCCCGCCGCGGGCGCCGCGGCGGTCGCGCCGGCGCCGGCAAGCCTCCAATGGACGCCCGCCGGCAGCACCCCCGGCACCGGCATCCCCGGCACCGGCATCGCGCCAACCGCGCGGCAAACCGGTGCTGCCCCAAGCCCCACCGACAGCACCCCATCGCCCGCCACTGCGCTGCCCGCAACGCCGCCGCAGCCCGGCCAAGCCCCGGCGACCTGGCATAGCCGGACCGCCAGCGAAGTCCCCCCGGCCGTGCGGGCTACCGCAGCAGCCACAACCGCCACCATGACGCCGGCGGACGCGGTGGGGCCCACAAGCCTTCGCCTGCCGTCCGGCGACAGCGCCGCCGGTACCGGCATCGGGCCCACCCTGCGCCAAACCGGCGCGACCCCGACCGTCCCCCCGGCTCGGCGGACCACCACTGCGGCGCCGGATGTCCAGCTCACCCGTCCGTCGCCGGCGGCACGGGAGGCATCCGACCCCGCCGCGGCGGCTGAGGCGCCTGCGACCGATCCCGTATCCCGCACTGTCGGCGCGGCCGCACCGGCAACCACACCCGACCCCGTCGTCGCGACAACCGCAGCCACCACGGCCCCCACTGCCGCGCCCGCTTCCGCCGGCACGCCCGGCCCAACTCCGGGCGCGCCGGAAGCGGTCGCGCCTGGCCTGGCCACGGCCGCGCGACACGCGCCGGCCGAACGGCACGACGAACGCCTGAACGCCCAGCATACTGCTACAGTCGCTCCCGCCGCGGTCTCCCCCGCCACCGGCATGCCAGCCGCCACGGCACAGGCAACGGCCTCACCTGCTGAACAGACCGGCACATTGTCCGGTGACGCGGTCCCGCTGACGCCGGCCACCGGGCCCGCCGATCCGCCCGCACAGACCCCGCCCGTACAGACCGGGGCAAGCGCGGCGGCCGATACGCTCACGCCCGCCCATCAGGCTCTCAACGCCCTGGTATCGATCGGCCGCGGCCAGGGCACGCAGCAGGTGACGGTCCGCCTCCACCCCCAGGAACTCGGCCGCCTGCAAATCCGCATCGATCAGCCGAAGGGTGGCCCGGCGCGGGTCATGCTGACCGCCGAACAGCCGCAGACGCTCGATCTGCTGGTGCGCGACCAGGCCCAGCTGCAACGCGCGCTCGACCTGGCCGGCGTGCCGGCCGAAGGCCGTTCGCTCAGCTTCCACCTGGCCGCGCCGCAGCTTGCCGCGACACCACCCGACGCCGGTGCCGACCCGTCGCGCACCGCCCTGCCGCCGGCGACGCCCGGCCCTTCCACCGGCCTGCCCGGCGGCAGCTGGGGCGGCTCCGGCGGCGGTCAGCGAGGCCCTCAGCGCGACGGCTTCGCGTCCGGTCCCCAGCGCCTGGCCGGCAGCGGCGCCGAACCGGCCGACGCCCCCCCGCACACGGCACGCTGGCTGCGCGCCGGCGTCGACATCACCGCCTGAAGGAGACGTCACCATGAGCATCGCCGCCGTCGCCGCCCAGCAGAGTGCCGCCCAGAGCACCGGCACCACCACCGCCAGCACCAGCAGCACCACCGGCAATAACGCGCTGGCCTCGCTGTCCAGCAACTTCCAGGACTTCCTGGGAATGCTGATGACCCAGCTGCAGAACCAGGACCCGACCAGCCCGATGGACACCGACCAGTTCACCAACGAGCTGGTGGAGTTCTCCGGCGTCGAGCAGCAGATCAACACGAACAGCGCGCTGACCCAGCTGATTTCGCTGACGCAGTCCGGCCAGCTGATGCAATCCTCGTCGATGGTGGGGCACACGGTGGAGCTCAACTCCACCCAGATGCCATTGCAGAACAGCAGCGGCTCGCTGACCTTCACCGCCGCCACCGCCGGCCCGGCGGAAATCACCCTTACCAATTCCGCCGGCGCTCAGGTGCTGGACACCTCCGTCAACGCGTCGTCCGGCAGCAATAGCTGGACATGGAACGGCCAGGACGCGCAAGGCAATACGCTGCCGGATGGTCCGTACACCGTAACCGTGACCGCCGCCGGCTCGGGCGGAACCGGGGCGTCGCTGCCGTTCACCGTGTCGGGCACGGTCACCGGGGTGGTGAACAACAACGGCACGCTGGATTTGCAGCTCGGGTCGCAGACCGCGGCCTTCTCGACGGTGCAGTCGGTATCGAACTGACCACCCCGGGCCGGTCGGGTCAGCCCGGCGGCAACCCCCAGAACCGCGCGATCTCGGCGGTGGCGTCGATCCCCGCCTCCAGCACGAACGGCTCGGCGGCGGCATGCGCCACCGGAAAACCGTGCGCCATGCCGTCGATGGTCCAGGCCTCGACGGCATCGCCCCACAGCCGGCGACGCAGCCCCGGACGCGGCGACACATCCAGCCTGGGCGCATCGGCCAGCCCGTGCAGCGCCACCCATTGCGCCTCCAGATTGGCCGCATTGGCGGGATCGACCACCCGGTCCGCGCCGCCCTGCCAGATCGAAATGCGCGGCCAGCGCCCGTCATAGCCGGCAGGCGCCACCGTCCGCGCCCGTGCCGCCCAGCCCGGCCCGTCAAGATCGTCGCCGGCGCGGGCCATGCGCGACATCGCCGAGGCTACGTCGCTGGCGCATCCCACCGGCATCCCGGCCACCACCGCACCGGCGGCGAATATGTCGGGATAGGCCGCCAGCAAGGCAGCGGCCATGGCACCGCCCGCCGACAGGCCGGCCACGAACACGCTCCGCCGGCCGCAGCCGAAGCGGATCATGGCGGCTTCGACCATCTGGCGGATCGAGGCCGCCTCCCCGCCGTCACGGACGATGTTGGCCTGGTCGAACCAGTTGAAGCAGCGGCCGGCGTTGTTGCGGGTGGCCTGCTCGGGCAGCACAAGCGGCGCGCCCAACCGGTCGGCCAGCGCCGTCCAGCCGGCCGCCGTGGCGAAGCTCGCCGCGTCCTGGCCGCAGCCGTGCAGCAGCACCAGCAACGGCCCGCCGGGGCGCGGCAGGCCGGCAGGCACATACAGCTTCATGACCAGCCCGCCCGGGTTGGCGCCGAAAGCCGCCTCCACCACCCGCCCCGCGCGACGATCGTCAGCCGGCGCCAGATCCCGCACAAGGCCGGCGGCGTCCAGGGCACGGCGGAGAGGGACGGGCAGATGAGCCAATAAGGTCTTGAGCATACGTTTCCGATCAAGGGAGGAGACAGGGATAGTCAGGTGTCGGGCTAATGCCGAGTGACGGGGATCAGGCTTGGCGGGGCGTTGCCGATTGGTCCGCTTCGCGGCCCGATCCCGCCAGGAGTTCCGCCTCCTTGGTCTGCCTTTGCGGCACAGACCCGCCAGGGGCCTAAAGCGATTGGAACGCTTTTCCTGGCCGGGGGACGCCCGGCGGGCCCCGGCTTCACGGCGCCGCCGCCATTGCTGCCGAAATCGCCTGCTTCACCACCTCCACATCGCCGATATGGTTGGCCAGCAGCAGCACCAGCCGCGCATCCAGCCGGCGCGACGCCTCCGGCGCAAGGCCGCCATGCGCCTCGACCAGGACCTCGAACAGCCCGTCCGGATCGGACAGGCGGGGAGAAAGATCGAGCCTGGTCATGCCGGAATGCGCTCCCTTTCCTCGCCCACGATACCCAGCGCCCGCCGCCGCGCCGCCGCCACCGCCACCTGGTCGAAGCCGCGCCAGCGCGCCGCCACATGCTGGTCCGGGCGCAGCAGCACCGCGGTGCCGGGTTGCGCGTCGTAGCGGGCGGCGGCCAGGCCGTCGCGGTCCCACAGCACGCCGTCGGCCTCGGCCGGGCTGACGAACACCGACCGCACCGGCCAGGCCCCCTGCCGTGCGCGCCCGGCGGGGGCGGTCAAGGCAGCGGCCGGCACCTCATCCGGCGCACCGAACAGCAACAGGGAGAAGCCGTCCGCCGCCAGATGGCGCAGCAGCCAGTCCTCCCGCCCGTCGCACAGCACCGGCGCGTCGGCCGCCGGCGCGCCGGGCGGCAGGCCGCCGGCCCAGGCCCCGCCGGCATCCGGCGTGTTCAGCCGGCTGGCCCGCAGCACGGCAGGGCGCGACAGCCGCCCCGAATTGACCAGCGGGCGGGCGAAGGCATGCCGTGCGGCAAGGTCCAGCACGGCGTCGCGATACGCGCGCGCCGCTTCGTTCCTGGGGGTGATGAAGTCGGCACTGCGGGTCGAGGCCAGGATGTTCTCGTCGGCCGCCGCGGCGCGTTCCTCGTCGTAGCTGTCCAGCAACGCCTCCGGCGCGTCGCCGCGCAGCACCGCCAGCAGCTTCCAGGCCAGGTTATCCGCGTCCTGCACGCCGGCATTGCCGCCCCGCGCCCCGAACGGGCTCACCTGATGGGCGGCGTCGCCCAGAAACAGCGTGCGGCCGTGCCGGAACTTCTCCAGGCGGCGGCAATGGAACGTATACAGGCTCACCTGCTCCAGTTCGAACGGGATGTCCGGGCCGAGCATGGCGCGCACGCGGGCGCACACCCGGTCCGGATCCTTTTCCGCCTCGGGGTCGCAGTCCCAGCCGAGCTGGAAATCGATGCGCCAGACATTGTCGGCCTGGCAGTGCAGCAGCACCGAACCGCCGCGATGGAAAGGCGGGTCGAACCAGAACCGGCGCTCGGCCGGGAAGCCGGCCTGCATCACCACATCGACGATCAGGAAACGGTCGTGGAACACCCGGCCGACGAACGGCAGGTCCAGGCTCTCGCGCACGAAGCTGTTGGCGCCATCGCAGGCCAGCAGCCAGTCGGCGGTCAGGCGATAGCACCCATCCGGCACCTCGATGGTCAGCGCCACCTCGCCGGGTCGGTTCCCGACCGCCACCACCCGGTTGCGCCAGCGCAGATCGACCAGCCCGGTGGCCTGGCAAGCCTCGACCAGCCAGCGCTCCAGGTAGTACTGCTGTAAGTTGATGAAAGCCGGGTATTGGTGTCCCGGCTCCTCCATCTGGTCGAATTCGGTGATAAGGCGGTCGCCGAAGAACACCCGGCTGACAGTCCAGGTAACGCCCTTGCCGAGCAGCAGCGGCCCGAGCCCGAGCCGGGCGTAGATTTCCAGCGTGCGCTTGGCGAACGAGATGGCGCGCGGACCAAGGCTGACCGTGTCGTCGTCGTCCAGCAACACCACACGCTGGCCGCGCAGGGCCAGGTCGAGCGCCACGGTCAGCCCGGCCAGGCCACCGCCGGCCACCACGACAGGGTGGCGGGCGCCGTCATCGTCGGGCGGCACATACGAATAGCGAGGATAGGCATAGGTACCTGGCATCGGCCGTTCCGCCCGCTTACCGGGCGATCTCCCCACTCTGCGCGCCGCGCGCGGTCTTCAGGCTGCGCGATAGTCCCCGGTCGCGCCCGGCGATCAGGTCACGGGCCGGATCGGGACTAGAGATTAAATGGCCTGAAACGAGGCCGGCCCCGGGGGCCCGCCCGGCCTGATCCTGCGTGTGCACCCTTTGGCGCAATTTGCGGCCGGTGACGGCGGCGATGCGGGCCGGCACCGCCCGCGTCATCGCCGGCATGGCCTTCGCACCGATCATCACGACCTTGTGCGCCATGCCGCTCATCGAGGCGACTCCGGCCATGTGCTCACTTCCCCTCCGGTTCCACGACGGTCTTGAGCCGTGCCCCTGCGCCGGTTTAGCAGACCTTGCGGACGAGCGCCTGCCCCCCGCAGCGATCTTCGACTGATTATTGTTGCACGCGCCCATGTATTTCTTTTCAACCGGTCCCACCTGCTGCGTAGCAACCGGACCGAACAGGTAATTGCAAATGAAAACAATCGGGGACACCTACGCCGACGTTTCCGCCTTCGAAGGCGACGACGGCTCTCGCAACGCCGACGCCTTCCTGCTCGATGACTTCCTGCCCTATGAGCTGTCGGTCACCGCCAGCCGCACCTCCCGCCTGTTCGCGCGCCGCTTCGAGGCGGCGTTCGGGCTGAGCATCGCGGAATGGCGGGTGATGGCGGTGGTGGGACGGTTCGGCACCACCACGCCCAGCGCGGTGGCGGAACGCACCGATATGGACAAGGTGAAGGTCAGCCGGGCCACTGCCAGTCTGGTGGCGACCGGCCTGCTGGAGCAGGGGCCGGCGCCGCATGACGGCCGCGCCCGTCTGCTGCGCCTGACGCGCAAGGGTCGGACGGTGCATGACGGCATTGTGCCGCTCGCCCTGGCGCTGGAGGCGCAACTGGCTGCCGGTCTGAGCGACGAGGAATGGTCCATGCTGCGTAGCTGCCTGCGCCGCCTGCAGGATCATGTGCGCGCCCTGGAAAACAGCGCGCTCGCGCAGGCAACGCAGCGGCGCCTGAATGTCAGGCCGCAGGTGGCCGAATCCTGTTCGAGTTCCGGCTGACGGGCAGTAAGCAAGGCCAGGGCGCTGCCCTGGACCCGCAAAGGGTCGGTGGACCCCTTGACCCCTTTCCTTAAGAAAGGGGTTCCAAGGGCTGGCCCTTGGTGGGGGTCCAGGGGGTGAAACCCCCTGGCCGGGTCCGGGGCAGCGCCCCGGCCGGGCCACATCAGGCCAGCCCGCGAAACCGTTCCACCGCCGCCACCAGCGCCCGCCGCACTCCCGGCTCCAGGGCCGAGTGCCCGGCATCCGGCACCACGGTCAGCCGCGCCGTCGGCCAGGCGGCGGCGAGTTCGAAGGCGGTGCGGGCCGGGCAGACCATGTCGTAGCGTCCCTGCACGATCTCCGCCCGCACATGAGCGAGCCTGTGCATGCGTCCCAGCAGCCCCTCCGGCGGCAGGAACAGGTCATTGGCGAAATAATACGCCTCGATGCGCGCCAGTCCGAGGGCGGTACGGTCCAGCGCGAAGCTGGCCACCGTCTCGGGGCTGGGCAGAAGCGTGCTGCATGAGCCTTCATACACCGACCAGGCCCGGGCCGCCGCCATATGCACCCGCGCGTCGGGGTCGGTCAGCCGGCGCAGATAGGCGCCCAGCAGGTCGCCGCGCTCGGCCTCGGGCAGGTGGCCGACGAAGGCGGCATGGGCATCGGGAAAGACCGCGGCGACACCATGCAGGAACCAGTCCACCTCGGTTCGGCGGCCGAGGAACACGCCGCGCAGCACACAGCCGGAAACCCGGTCGGGATGCGCCTGGGCATAAGCCAGCGCCAGGGTGGACCCCCAGGAGCCGCCGAAAAGGAGCCAGCGCTCGATGCCCAGATGCCAGCGCAGCGCCTCGATATCGGCGACCAGATGGTCGGTGGTATTGGCCTCCAGCCCGCCCAGCGGGCGGGATCGCCCGGCGCCGCGCTGGTCGAAGATCACGGTGCGCCAGAATCCGGGGTCGAAGAACCGCCGATGCACCGCGCCCGCCCCAGCCCCCGGCCCGCCATGCAGGAACAGCACCGGTGCCCCGCGCGGGTTGCCTACCTGCTCCCAGTACATGACATGGCCGTCCGACAGCGGCAGATAGCCGGTCTCGAAAGGTCCGATCTCCGCGAACAGGTCACCGCGTGGCATGTTATCAATATAACCCCCGGGGCAGATGGCGGAACAGACCGGCGCCGGCTAGGGTAGGCCGGCATGATAAAATTGTTGGACCGGCTGTGGATCGGGGTCGGCGCGCTGGCCGGGCTTACCGGCGTGGCGATGGCCGCACTGGAGGCGCACGGTCTGTCCCGGCTCGATCCGCTCGCGCTGCGCATGGTCACCAGCGCGGTGCAGATGCAGTTGTGGCACGCGCCGGCGCTGGTGCTGGCCGGCCTCTGGGCCTGTCGCGGCGGTCTGTTCGCGCATCTCGCCGGCGCGGCCTTCGCGATTGGCACTTTGCTGTTCTGCGGCTCACTCTATTCGCTGGCGCTGCGCGAGGTCTCCTGGGGCCTGCTGACACCGACCGGCGGGGTGTTACTGATGCTGGGCTGGGCGCTGCTGGGAGTATCGGCCCTGCGGGCGCGGTGATCGGCAGCGCTTATCTCGCCCCCGAAGGGTTCGGGGCAACGCTCGCCGAGGAACTGGCCCGCGCCGGCGTGGATGTCGCCGGCTGGCACGGGCGACTCGCCCTCTCGCCCGACCCGCCGGTCGATGCGGCCTGGGCGCTCGACATCTGGACCGCGCCGCGGGAGATCGCCGCCCCCTCGGTGAAGGCCGCCGCCGACGGGCTGCGGGCGATTCAGCGCAACTGGGCGGCCTATGCCGCCGGCCAGCACCGGCGCATGGCGCTGATCGCCGCCCGGCTGCCGCCGGTGAAAGCCCGGAAGCTGCGCTTTCCGGAACCGGCGCCCGCATCGCCGCTCGGCGCCTGGACGCTGCTCGCGCCCGATATCATGCTGGCCAGCCCGACCAAGACCAGCGTCTTCCCCAATGGCGAATGCCGCTTCGAGGAAGACCGCACCGGCCCGCCCAGCCGCGCCTATCTCAAATTATGGGAAGCCTGCACGCGGCTCGGCGCCTGGCCGCTGCCCGGCGAGCGCTGCATCGACCTGGGCGCCGCCCCGGGCGGCTGGAGCTGGGCGCTGGCCCGGCTCGGCGCCCAGGTGCTTGCCGTGGACCGTGCCGGGCTCGACCCCGGCGTGGCCGCCATGCCCGGCGTGACGGTACGGCAGGAAAGTGCGTTCGGTCTGGCGCCGGAGCCGGCCGACTGGCTGTTCAGCGATGTGATCGCCTATCCCGACCGGGTGCTGGGCCTGGTGCAGCGATGGATCGCGGCGGGGGCGGTGCGGCGGATTGTCTGCACGCTGAAGTTTCAGGGCGCCACCGACCATGACGCCGCCGCCGCCTTCGCGGCTATTCCGTGCGGGCGCGTGATGCGTCTGTTTCATAACAAGCATGAGCTGACATTTGCGTGGCGAAAGCCTGAGTCCGTTCCGGGGCAGCCATGGCCTTAGCCGCCTGGGCCTTGCTTCGGCGGAACGGCGTATTTCTCCCCGCGCACCACCTCGACATCCGCCAGCCAGGCCACCACGGCGCACTGCGGAAACCACTGATCCGTCACCATCTGCAGCAGCCGCCGTGCGGTGGCCTCGTCGGCGAGCACCTCAAGGCGGACATTGTCGCCGCCAAGCGTGCTGGAGCGGCGGCTGCGCGCGCCCACGCCCTTGGCCGGGGTCAGCGTGTAGCCGAGCGCCCCTGCCGCGAGAATGGCCCGGCTCAACCGGTCGGCCAGCACGGATTCGGCCACCACGGTCAGCAGCTTCACGGGAACGGTCGGCATCGTCGCCTCCTGCATCGGAGCGGCGACAGAATGGACCGTATTCCGCCGGTGCGGATGTGCGCAGCTTTAGGGTCTGGCCAGCGCTTCGGTCACCGGCGGAGGAACGGGCAAGAAGAGCGGACAGGCAGGAGGGCGGCACCGGCTGATGCCCGGCCTCCCTTTGTGTCACGTGTTCCGGCAGCCGCGGTCAGGCGCGGCGGCGGCGGATCAGGCCGATGCCGGCCAGACCGGCGCCGAGCAGCGCGAGCGACGCAGGCTCGGGCGCCGGGACGAAACTGGCCGAATAGACCATGTCGGGAATGAACCAGGAGGACCACCCGCTCGGCGACGCCAAAGGATCGGCCCCGCCCGAGTTCAGGAAATAGAACGCTCCGCCGAGGCCGCCGTCGGAGGTGCTGCCCTGGACGGGGACGTCCGAAGTCGGGCTTGAAACGTTCGCGACCGTCAGGTACGCGATGTACTTCGACCCGGCGGCGAGGTTCAGATTGATACCCGACCAGGTGAACGCCTCGCCCGGACTGCCGGCGTTAGCCTGCGGGGCGCCGGTGTAGAGCGCCGGCCCGACCGCTTCCGATCCGTTCCACTCAGCGACCACGAGAGCGAGGTTCCCGGCGTTTCCGCCATCCGTCACGAACGTCCAGCTTTGCAGGGCGCCGCCGGGCGCGGTGAATTCCTGGCCATAGGACGTGGTGTCCGGGTAGCCGAAATAGTTGATGTCGCCATCGTCGTTGGTGTTGCCGTAAGTGGTGGCGTGCGCCGCCGGTGCGGTCATCGCCACAGCCGCGGCGAACGCAACGCCCGCCAGCAGTTTAGCTCTGTTCATCACTCTCGCTCCTTGCCTTGTGTTGAAAATGGCCCAAGCCGCCCGGCAATCGCGGCCACCGAACGGTCTGATCTCATAATGCAGATTTTGTGCCAATTAAATATACACATCTTAAACAAATGCTTGTCCGTCGTATCTTTGATATGATTCTGTAATTATGTAAAGTTTTCCGACGCTGCGCCTCTTATTAAAATACATTTGTATATCAGTTACGCCGCCTGACTCCAGGAAACCGCTGACGTGTCGTAGTCAGAGACGGACGGCCCGTTAACGGGAAAGCTCTCTCCGCCCGCTTTTCCGGCCGCCGCCGCCAGGCCGCGACAAGCCCTGCGACCCCGCTTCCGCAACCGCTGCGCAGCGCCATGCATGGCTCGCCTCAAAATCCATCAGCAATGATTTCAAATACTTGTACAAAAAAGTTCCCGGCTGGCGCGGCATGGCACGGCGCCGGCTCAGCGGATCGCGCAGGCCGGCGATCTGATCGGCTGCGCCGTGCCGATCCTCCTGGCGCACATGATACCGCCCCGCAGGCGCGTCCTGATGCCGCGATTCCAGAGTGTAAAATTTTCCGACACCCCCGCGGCCCGCCGGAACACATGCGCAGTCAGGCGCAGAGCCCAACAGCTGCGGCGCGAGGAACCGCCCGACGAAAACCGGGCGTTTCCAACCCGTTCCGGCGTTTAAGACCGGTTGGCAGCGCCAACAGGACGGTAACCGACGTGTAAAATATCCCGACAGCAGCTCGAGAACCGGGCCGGTCGCTCACCTCGTCCTGGCGGCCCTGATCGCATTGCCCGGGAGAAAGACTATCTTGCAGCCTGTGCGGCGTGGCTCCTGCCCGCCACAGGGGCCAGAGGCCCCTGGAACCCTGACCTGCCGGAGTTTGCCGGATGCGCGTGCTGGTGGCGATGTCGGGCGGCGTGGACAGCAGCGCGGTCGCCGGGCTGCTGGCCGAGGCCGGCCACGACGTGATCGGCGTGACCCTGCAGCTGTACGATCACGCCGCCGCCGCCGCCCGCAAAGGCGCCTGCTGCGCCGGGCAGGACATCCATGACGCGCGCCGGGTGGCCGACCATCTGGGCATTCCGCACTACGTGATCGACGCCGAAGCGCGGTTCCGCGACGCGGTCATCACCGATTTCGCCGATTCCTATGCGCGCGGCGAAACCCCGGTCCCCTGCGTGCGTTGTAACCAGACGGTGAAATTCGCCGATCTTTCCGCCCTCGCCGACGATCTGGGCGCCGAACGCCTGGCCACCGGCCATTACGTGCGGCGTGTGGACGGCCCGGAAGGCGCCGAGCTGCACCGCGCCGCCGACCCGGCGCGCGACCAGAGCTGGTTCCTGTTCGCCACCACGCGGGCGCAGTTAGACCGCACGCTGTTCCCGCTCGGCGGCATGCCGGACAAGGCGGCCGTGCGGGCGGCGGCGGCGCGGCTGGGGCTGCCGGTGGCCGGCAAACCCGACAGCCAGGACATTTGTTTCGTGCCGCGGGGAAGCTATGCCGACCTGGTCGCCCGGCTGCGCCCGGAGGCAGGCGCGCCGGGCGAGATCGTCACCGCCTCGGGCGAGGTGGTCGGCCGCCACGACGGCATTGCGCGCTACACGGTCGGGCAGGCGAAACGCCTGGGCAGCGCCGCGCAGGCGGGAGGGGCGCGCCACGTGGTGGTGGCGCTGGACGGTGCGCGGCGGCGCGTGGTGGTGGGACCCGCGTCGGCCGGCACGCGGCAGGTGACGCTGCGCGACGTGAACTGGCTGACCGGGCCGCGGGCGTTGCGCTGCATGGTGAAGCTGCGGGCGCGTGATTCGCTGCACGCGGCCGAGCTGGTGCCGACGGCGGATGGCGCCGAGGTGCAACTCGACACAGAAGTGTTGCCGGCGCCCGGGCAGGCCTGCGTGTTCTACGACGGCACAAGGGTGCTGGGGGGTGGTTTCATCCGGCCGCCAGGCGCGGGTTGCGGTTGACGGCGCCGCAGCCGAGGCGGTATGACCCCGCCCCTCCGCAATGGCATGGCGGCGTAGCTCAGCGGTAGAGCAGGGGAATCATAATCCCTTGGTCGGTGGTTCAAATCCGCCCGCCGCTACCATCCCCGCCATCGCGTGGCATCTCCGAATGGCGGCATGGTAAAGCCACGTGTCAGCGGATTTCAGGGTGCCAACTGCCGCCGGGCGGATCGTTGCGCAGCCAGGGCGCCGCCCCGCGCCATGCCGCCCGGGTAGTGGGTCAGTTTGAGATATCCTAGAATTCTTTCCTAACCAGCGGGCGTGATGACGAAGCTGTGGGAATTGGATGATTTGGTAACGGTATTGGAGGAGCGGGAAGCGAAATAGGACTAAATTATTCCGCCGCATATTCTAGTAGGGGCGCGCGCGTTGGTTGCCCGGTTGATTCCAAGCGCCGAAATATCGTGACAACCCTAAAGCGGTGGTTTGTCGATTTTACCATTCCAATTACGGCTTCAACATTAAACGTATCCTTGCGATACATGGGCAATACCTGATCGAGCCACACGATATGCGTATTAGCTGAAAGCCCCCTCAGAGCGGCTAGAACCACATTTCGTTTTATCATCGTGGTTCGATATCGTTCAGCGTCCTCTATACTATATGGCGGGTCGGCAAGAACAAGGTCATATTGCTTCAAAGGTACGCACTGCAACCTTTGTGCATCGTCCACGTAAGTCGGGGATAAGTCTTTATTTATATCAACCGTATCTCCGGGAAGCGCAGAAAGATCGACCTTGCCGCTGAATAAATGAAGCACTCGCTTTTTATCGGGGAACAGCGCTCGGATTCGTCTAAGAT
>Ga0326727_10007555_pt1 | contig 28591 bp, 25 predicted proteins | sample MB2enrmetagenome_FD_207643 | JGI IMG/M metagenome (GOLD analysis project Ga0326727, IMG submission 207643) | Lab enriched peat soil microbial communities from McLean, Ithaca, NY, United States - MB29MY | ecosystem: Environmental > Terrestrial > Soil > Wetlands > Peat | place: USA: New York... | reverse complement strand
CGACAGCGGCCTGGTGATCACGGCGACGGCGACGGTGAGTTTCACGGCAGGGCCGGTTAGCGCGGTGGCATCGACGGTGTCTGCCTCGCCCGGTTCCGTGACGGCCGACGGGGCAACTCCCTCGACGATCACGGTCACGTTGAAGGACGCGCAGAACAATCCGGTTTCGGGCAAGACGGTGAGCTTGGCCATGACGTCGGGGGCCGGGACACCGGTTATCACCACCATCCAGGGGACCAGCAGCGCGTCCGGGGTGGCGACCTTCTCGGTCACATCTACCAGGGCGGCTTTGGATGTCTTCACGGCCACCGACAGCACGGACGGCGTGACGGTGGCTCAGACCGCCGGCGTGACGTTCACGGCGGGCGCCCCCAGCGCGGCGTACTCGGCGATCAGCCCCGCCACAGCCTCCAAGGCCCCTGATGGCGTGTCCACACAGGTGATCACGGTGCAGGCGCGGGATGTGAACGACAACAACCTGAGCGCCGGCGGCGGCACGGTGGTGTTTAGCGCCACGGCCGGAACCATGGGCAGCGTGACCGACCATGGCGACGGCACCTATACGGCGACATGGACCGCGCCGTCCTCGGCGGGGACCGGGAGCGCGACGGTGACGGCGACATTGAACGGGGCGGCGGTGGGGACGGCGGTGGGCGCGTCGTCCTGTGTCATCCTGCTCCCCTTCCCACAGTTGGTGAGTATGGATGGAACCGATGGTCCCATTGTTCTCACTTGGTCGGTTGTTCCTGGCGGGACTTACCAGCCGCAATACAGCAATACCCTTCCGGGCGCCAGTTGGACGAACCTTGGGGGAGTGATAACGGCGATCTCCTCCACAATGACAATAACGGATGATTCGGGAACCGCCCAGGGCTTCTATCGCCTCGTTCAAATCAGTATTCCTTAAAGGTACAGTATGAATTACACTATGAATACAAGCAGAACCAAATTGTGTGGGGTTGCCGCGCTCGGCACACTCTTGCTCGGCCTCATGTTCAGCGCGTCGTCGCCGGCCCAGGTCGCCAGTGACCCGGCGGGCTTCTGTCAACTCACGCTCCTGGGGAGCTCCGATACGATCCTCTCACTGCCGTTTGCCAGGCCGAAGGCGGCTTGGGGCGGGGTCAAGTCCGCCTCGGGCAGCACCGTTCAGGCCCTCGGCGCCCCGAATTGGACCGTGAACCAGTTTGTCTATGCTGCCGGGACCCAGCCGAATACTTATTACCTGCGGTTCGATTCCGGCGCAAAGGCAGGCTTTTACTACCCGATTACGGCAAACGCCTCGAGCACCCTCACGGTGAACTTGGGGAGGGATTCCCTCGCTGCGGTGGCGCAAAACGACATCTTTTCGGTTGTGCCCTATTGGACGCTGGCAACAATCTTCCCAGGCGGAAGCGGTGTCTTTGCTTCCCCCACACCGGGCGACCGCTACACGGAGATACTGGCGCCGAGCTATGCGGGCTCGGGCATCAACCTCAGCGCAAGCAGCACTTATTATCTCGAGGGTGGCTTTTGGAAGGAGGTCGGACAAGGCCTCGCCAATATGAACGACCAAACGTTTCCACCCTATTCATACATCATCGTCCGCCACAATGTCGCCACCAGCTCGGTCCTGACCACAATGGGGGCGGTGGTCGTCCCCACGGCGGCTCTGCCGTTGACGGCGCTCACAACGGGTCAACAGGATAACTTCGTCGCGCTGCCGCGACCGTTTCCGATTTCACTGGACGACTCCGGCCTGATTAGCAGCGGCGCTTTCGCCGCCACTCTGACGCCGGGAAGCCGTACCGACGAACTGTTGACCTTCGACAACACGGCGACAGGCCAGAACAAATCGGCATCGGCAACCTACTATTACTGGAACGGCGGCTGGCGCTGCGTCGGCTCAGGCCAAACGATAGTCGGGGCCAACCAAGTGTTTCTCCCCGGCGCCGGCGTAGTCATTCGCAAGGGCGCCAACAACAACTCATCCGTCTGGATGAATTCGACAAGCTATTAATCTCTGCCCGGAACGCTTATGAGAACATTACTGATATCGCTGATGATCCTGGGGATGCAGGTGAAATCCTTTGGAAGCACCGTAACGATTAACATCGACGCCGATTTGCTCAAGACGGCCTCGGGCCAGGCCATGCCCGCGACCGGATTGGTAATCCTGGTGGCGAACACCAACAACACAAGCTTCAGCCAGCCAACGTCCCAGGCATTCGTCAGCGGCGGAGATGTCATCGTGGCCAGGTGGGACCTTTCGGCCTTCGGCACGGCCGGCGTGTTGCTCGACACGGCCTCTTTTGGGCTTTCGGGCGCCTTGACAACAGGCGACCCGCTGCAGTTGTACTGGTTCCCGACACTCACGCTCTCCTCGACGGCTCCAGGCCCCGAGACCGCGTACGGGCAATACCGCGACGCCGTGGGAATCGATGGCAGCGCGCCCTGGGTCGTCCCGGGTGCAGGCGCTACCGTTGATCTCAGCTTCCGGACGGCCGACGCCGATGCTGGCTTCGATTCTCCCGGTTCCAACCCGGCTTCCGCAGGGATTGCCAGCAACGACATTTTGCCGACCGGCTCGGGCGTGCCCATAGCTGTCGGGGAGACGCCGCTTCTGGGGATCGCGCGGGGGGAGGAAGGGATCGCGCTGTCATGGCCGGACCCGCTCGGGCAATGGCAGTTGCAGGCAAGCGGGACGCTGGATGGGGGCTGGGCGGGCGTGCCAACCGTGCCGACATTGGCGGGCGGTGTCAGGACCGTCACTGTCTCCGGCGCCGACGCGGTGAAGTTCTTCCGGCTCCAGGCTGCGCCTGTGGCGGCGTTGGATGCACAGCCTCAACCGGCCACTGGCACTGGCACGGCGACGACGGTGACCCTTCCCACAAACGAAACCGTCTCTCCGAGCAGTCCATAAACCAGCGCTTTCGGTAAGGCCTCACCGGAGCCGGGTAGGGCGCGCCCTACCCGCCTTGGCTCGACCGACCGGTCAACAGCGCGTTGGCCTGAGGAAAACCGGCCAGGGCTTCAATCATCAGATGGGGGGGAGAGCCGCTGCGGCTTGGGGCGCTGCTTCCAGTTCGGCAACTGCCTGAAAATAACTGCAAAATGATCTGGACAATGGGGAGCCGCTCAGGTATGTCAGGTATGAATTCGTGCTTAGAACGCTTATGAAGACATTCCTGATATCGCTCATGATCCTTGGGATGCAGGTGAAGGCCTTTGGAGCTACGGTCACGATTAACCTCGAGGCCAATCTGCTCAAAACGGCCTCGGGCGACCCCATGCCCACGACCGGATTGGTAATCCTGGTCGCGAACACCGACGGCACCAGCTTCAGCCAACCAACGGCCGGGGCATTCGTGAGTGGCGGCAACACCATCGTGGGCACATGGGACCTCTCGAAGGGGTGGGACACAGCTGGCGTGTTAGGCGCCGCTGCCAATTTTGGGCTTTCGGACGGCCTGGCAGCAGGCGACCCGCTGCAATTGTACTGGTTCCCAACGCTCACGATCGACTCGACGGCTCCTGGCGCCGGAACCCAGTACGGGCTGTACACCGACCCCGTAGGAATCGACGGCAGCGCGCCTTGGGTTGTCCCGGGTGCAGGCGCTACCGTTGATTTCTACTTCCTGACGGCGGACGCTAATTCTAGCTTCGATTCTCCCGGCCTCAACCCGGCCTCCGCGGGGCTTGCAAGCAGCACTACTCTGGGCACCTGGAATGTCGAGTCGCAAACCTGGGGCGGCGGTGACAGCTACACTTGGGACATCAACAACGCCGAGGGTACCGCCGGAGCCAGCGGTGACTCTGGCTGGGACTGGATGGACATCAGCGGCACGTTGGCGGTGATCGCCTCCACTGAAAGCCCGTTCACCATCAACTTCGTCTCGCTCAACGGCAACGTGGCCGGAAGCGCGGCCAACTTCAACAACGCCCACTGCTACGGGTGGCCCATTGCGACCGCCAGTGGCGGTATCAGCGGTCCTGCCTCCACGGTGGTCACGGTGGACGCCAGCGTCTTCCAGAACTCCTGGTCGGGGGCGGGGACCTTCGGCGTCGCGACCTACGGCAATTCCGTGTACGTGGTCTATACACCGAACCCACCAACCACCTTCAGCCCCCTGGTTGAGAGCATAGATGGTTCGGACGCCCTGCACATGACGTTCGAGGACCTGGGTGGTTTGTCCGCAGTGTCGGTCAGCACGGAAATCAACTGCACCGTCACCTGCACGGCGTACAATGAAGCGGGGGGGACAATCGCCTCGGGCCTTGATGTCCCGTCCTCGGCCAAGACCACTCTTCCTCCCGGCACCACCAAGGCGGAACTGATTGCTACCAAGGGTATTCCCGGCTCCGATAACGCCACAGTGAACATGTTTGCTTATGACTTCTACGGCCTGTCGCAAACGACCGATCCGACCATGGCTACGCTGCTCGGGAACGCGGCGGACGCGCTGCAGCAGCGTCTCGAGGGGATTCCGTCGGCGGAACGCTACTTGCAGTTGAACAATGGAGCACCCGGCTTGGCCTCGCTCCAGATCGCCGTGAACGGCCATTACTTCGGGTTGGGGCCGTTGAACGACGGCCAGTCACTGGCGGTGGACCTGGGCGCGTACATGAATCCGGGGGCCGCCAACACCGTGGTGCTGACCGGTTCGGGCGTTTCCAGTGCCAGCGCCGTCATTCTTCTGGCCGACGGCATCTCGGGCGTTCCCATGGCACTTCCGCCCCTGCCGGCGCTCGCGCGGGGGGAGAGTGGCTTGGCGCTGTCCTGGGCCGACCCGCTCGCGCAATGGCAATTGCAGGAAAGCCCCACGCTGGGCGCAGGCTGGGCGGACGTGTCAACCGTCCCGGCTTCGGCCAATGGTGTGAGGACCGTCGCGGTTTCGGCCGCCGACGCAGCGAAGTTCTTCCGGCTCCGGGGGGCGTCCGGGGTGGTGTCGGGCGCGCAGCCGCCAGCATCGGCCGGCGGCAACGCCATCACGGTGACCCTCCCCACAACGAATCGATCTCTTCAAACAATCAAGACCAGTTATGGCAGAACATTCTAACAATCTACGAACCACCGCTGTCCTGGCCAATGCGGCGACGCCTTCCCAGAAGGCATCGGTTGCCGCTCCTCCGGTCAAGAAGGGGTATCGCAAGCCGGCCTTGAGGCGAATGGGCTTGTTGGTCTCCGTGACGGGCAGCAGAACGTGGTAGCGGGTCCGCCCTGGTGATCTCGCTGTGCCCCTGAGCAGAGCGAACCGCCTGCCTGTCCTGCTGGCTGCGCCAGCGCCATGCGGAACCCGGTGTGGTTGCTGAAGCAGGACTGGGGGTTGCAGGTCCGGCAAGCCGGCCGGCGGGACCTGCCGGCGCCCAGGTGCTTGAATGGGAGAAAACGCAAAAGGCCGAGAACCAACCGTGGGTCGTAGCCAGCCGCTGCGCACTATGAATCTCCTCATTACTGGCGGCGCCGGCTTCATCGGCTGCAACCTCATCCGTCACGTCATCCATCAGCCTGAGGTCGAGAAACTGGTCAATCTGGATTGTTTGACTTACGCCGGACACATGGAGAATCTCAAGGGGATCGACGCCCTTCCGAAATACGCCTTTGAGAATGTGGATTTGAGAGACAAGATGGCGGTGCTCAGAGTTGTCCGGGAGCATGCCATCACCCACGTGATGCACTTGGCGGCCGAATCCCACGTGGATCGCTCGATCACCGGCCCCGGTGATTTCATTCAGACCAACGTGGTTGGCACCTTCAACCTCCTGGAGGCCTGCCGAACCGCCTGGCTCGCCCCTGGCCCCGCTGCCCCGCCCCAAGCCTCGGGCTTCCGCTTCCACCACGTCTCGACCGATGAAGTCTATGGCAGTCTGGGTCCCACGGGCTTTTTTGCCGAGACGACGCCCTATGCGCCCAATTCGCCTTACTCTGCCAGCAAGGCCTCGAGCGACCTCCTGGTGCGCGCCTATCACCATACCTACGGCCTCCCGGTTGTGATCACCAACTGCTCCAACAATTACGGGCCGCACCAGTTCCCGGAAAAACTCATCCCCGTGGTCATTCAGAGCGTCCTGGCGCGCCGCTCCGTGCCCGTCTATGGAGACGGGATGAATGTGCGCGACTGGCTTTACGTGCGCGACCATGCCGAGGCGCTTTGGGTGGTGCTGACCCGGGGGCGCAACGCCGAGACCTACAACATCGGCGGCCACAACGAATGGGCGAACCTTCGCATCGTGGAACTGATCTGCGATTTGATCGATGAAATGGCGCCCCAGCTTGGGGGCCATTCCCGCAAGCTCATCACCTTCGTCAGAGACCGCCCGGGCCACGACCGCCGCTACGCCATCGACGCCACGAAAATCCAGAACGACCTCCATTGGGTGCCCGCCCACAGATTCGAACAGGGCATCCGTGAGACGGTGCGCTGGTACCTCGACAACCAGGAATGGGTGGAGCAGGTGTTGAAAAAATAGAGACGATCGGGTGGAAGTGATGAACATCATCCGTTGCGAACTGGAGGGCCTGCTCATTCTCGAACCCAAAGTGTTCGGCGATGCGCGAGGCTTTTTTATGGAGATCTGGAACCATCGCCGCTACCTCGAGGCCGGCCTGCCGGGGGACTTTGTGCAGGACAACCTCTCATTTTCGCAGCGCGGCACCCTGCGGGGGCTGCATTTTCAGAACCCAAACCCGCAAGGCAAGCTCCTGCAGGTGTTGCAGGGCGAGGTGTTCGACGTGGCGGTGGATGTTCGTCGCGCCTCTCCCACCTTCGGCCGGTGGCACGGCCTGGTGCTTTCGGCCGAGAACAAGCGCCAGTTCTATGTGCCCCCCGGATTCGCGCATGGCTTTGCCGTGCTGAGCGATGCCGCGCTGTTCCATTACAAATGCACCGGCTTCTATGCCCCGAAAGACGAAGCGGCCATCCTCTGGAACGACCCCGACATCGCCATCGAATGGCCGTTAAAAGAACCGCTCCTTTCCGACAAGGACGCCAGAGCGCCGCGGCTCCGGGACACGCCTCCCGGACGACTGTTCGTCTGACCCTGACCCAAAACGCAAACGGAAAGACCCGCCGCAGGTTCAAACTATGCACCTTCCCCGAGTCCTGCTCATCGGCAGAGTTGGCCAGGTGGGCTGGGAACTGCGCCGCGCGCTGGCGCCGATGGCTGAGATCACGTGCATCGATTTTCCCGAAATCGATCTTACCAGCGGCGATTCGATTCGCCAGTGGGTGCGCGACACCCGGCCGGAGGTGGTCATCAACGCCGCCGCTTATACGGCGGTGGACAAGGCGGAGGTGGAGCTGGGGCAGGCGATGAAAATCAACGCTGAGGCGCCTGGCATTCTGGCCCAGGAGACCAAGAGCCGCGGCGCCCTCCTGATCCACTACTCGACGGACTACGTCTTCGACGGCGCCAAGACCGAACCCTATGTCGAGACCGACGCCCCGAACCCGCTGGGGGCCTACGGGCGCTCCAAACTGGCCGGCGATCAGGCGGTGCAGGCGGCCGGGGGCGCTCACCTGATCCTCCGCCTTTGCTGGGTTTACGGTGCGCGCGGCCAGAACTTTATGCTCACCATGATGCGCCTGGCCCGGGAGCGGGACAAACTCCGGGTGGTGAGCGATCAGATCGGTTGCCCGAGCTGGTCCCGGATGATTGCGCAAGCAACCACCCTGGCTCTGAGGCGGGCCGTGGCCGCGCGGGATTTCTCCGGCTTCTCGGGGCTCTACCATCTGGCCTCCTCGGGCCATACGAGTTGGCATGGGTTCGCTGAGGCTATCGTGAACCTGATGCCTGCCGGGGCAAAGAAATGCTCTCGTGTCGAAGCCATTTCGACCTCGGAATACCCGACCCCGGCGAAACGCCCGGCCTATTCGGTGATGTCGTGTGCCAAGCTGGAGAGCACCTTCGGCTTGCGACTGCCGAATTGGGAGGAGAGCTTGAGGCAGGTGTTGGAAACCTGAAGGCCGTAGTTTCCGTGCAATGACTTGCGGGAGGATGCACTCGAGAAAACAGGCGCCGGATGGAATGTTTTGCGTCTTGGGCGCCAGCGGCTACATCGGCCAGGCCTTTTCCCGCGAGTTGCGGAGACGTGGGATTCCTTTCATTCCCCTTTCACGCAGCGCCTTTGATTACACTCGGTTTGGTTTGTTGTTCGAGTATGTGCGCAAGCTCCGGCCGGCGTTTCTCATCAATGCGGCGGGCTATTCCGGCCGGCCCAATGTGGACGCGTGCGAGCGGCAGCGGACGGCGACGTTCGAGGCGAACACGCTCCTGCCGCAGAAGATCGCCCGTGTCTGCCTGGCGACCAATACGCCCTGGGGACACGTCTCGTCCGGGTGTATTTATTCAGGCGCCAAGGTCTTCGACAATGGCGCGGTGCGCATCGTAAGAGACCTGAACGCCCCTGGGGTGCGGGCGCTGTTCGATGCCCAACCGGAACGGTTCTTTGGCTTCACCGAATCCGAGGAGCCGAACTTCACATTTCGCCGGCTCCCTTGCAGCTTCTGCGGCGGGACCAAGGCCCTGGCTGAGGAGGCCCTGCGGGATTTCGGCCGATGCTACGTCTGGCGGCAGCGCATCCCCTTCGGCGCGAAGGACGAACCTGCGAATTTGCTTTCCAAGCTCCTGCGTTATCCCAGGATTTATGACCACGTGACTTCCCTGTCGCACGTGGATGATTTTGCGCGCGCGTGCCTGGACCTGTGGGAGCGGTTGGCGCCCTTCGGCACCTACAACGTGACCAACCCGGGGGCCGTCACCACCCGGCAGGTGGCGGGGATGATGCGCCGCGTTGTTAAATCCGCCTGGCGCCCCGATTTCTACTCGAATGACGATGAATTCTATGGCGAGCCCGGTCGCGCGCCGCGCTCCAGCAGCATTCTCGATGCGACAAAACTGCTGAGCACCGGCGTCAGAATGCGCCCCGTGAAGGAGGCCCTGGCGGACGCGCTTAGGAAATGGCGGCCCGCTTTCCGGCCTGTCCTGCTGCCCAAGCCGGTTTTTGAAGGGCCGGTGCTGGTTGAGAGTCGAGGGCTGGGGTCGGAGCTCGAGAGTTGAGGGTTGGCAAAGACGGCCTGTTGCATGGGCAGCGGGCCGGCCGCAATTCCAGAGGCGATCGCGCAGGCCGGGGTTTCTGACTTGGTGCTTGGAGTTTACGTGCTTTCTGGCAACTTCTTCTCTACTTGTGAAACGGAAACAAACACAGCGCATGAAACCCGCACGCGAAGACGCAACGGCGGAACCTGGAACGTCCGCAAGAGAACGCGGAGCACGCAAAGCAGCCAAGGAGCCGGAGATGAGAAGGCAACTCTTGGCGCCTTCCGAGCCCTTTCGAGGCTGTCTCCGCTACGGTTGCGCCGGGCTGAGTTCGCTCGCATTCCTGGCCGGGGCTTCCGCCCAGATTGCCCCCCCGCCAGGGCCGCTGGATTTCTCGGGACAGGTCCAGGGCCTTCAGGCTCAACCATCGGGCGCCCAGGTTCAGCCATCGGGCGCCCAGGTTCAACCCTCGGGCCCTGTGACCACCTCGGTCCTGGCTCCGCCGTCGATGGCTCCGCTGCCGGAACAATCGCTGTTGCAGTGGGGCCCGGTCGGGTTCTATCCCCATTTTCTGTACCGCTTTCTATATGGCGACGGCGTTCCTGCCCAGCCGGGTGAGCATTTCGCTACCGCCATAAATGAGGTTTACCCCGGAATCCTCCTCAAGCTCGGCCAGCATTGGCAGTTGGACTACACGCCGTCCCTCCGTTACTACTCCAGCAGCCATTTTCAGGATACGACCGATCACTCGGTGGCTCTAAATGGGGGGACGACTTATGAGAACTGGACCTTTGGGCTGTCCCAGCGCTATGCCACGACCTCGCAGCCGCTGATCGAGACCGGCGCCCAAACCGACCTGGAAACCTACGACACCGCCATCAATGCCGCCTGCCAATTCAACACCAAGACATCGCTGGAGATGGGATTCAACCAGGGATTCCAGTACGTGGACCAGAATGCCTCATCGGGACCGTTGACCGACTCCAAAGTCTGGTCAACCATGGACTGGTTGAACTACCAGTTCTGGCCCAAGTTCGGCGCGGCCCTTGGCGTCGGCGGAGGGTACGCCGATCTCAGCCTCGGCTCCTCCATGTCTTACGAGCAACTTAAGGGCCGAATCACTTGGCAAGTGAGCGATAAAGTGAGCGTGTCGGCAAGCGGCGGCTTGGACGACAGGCAGTTTGTCGACTCCACGCAGCCTGATTTGCTTAACCCCATCTTCACCGTCTCGGCGTTCTATAGGCCATTTGAGGCCACCACGCTCTCGTTGGACGCAAGCCGTACGGTGAGTCCTTCCTATTTTGAAGGACTGGTTACTGAAACCACGGCGGTCGGCGGCGGTTTGCATCAGCGGTTTTTCAAGAAACTCAACCTGGATTTTTCGACCGGCTACGGTGTAACCTCCTACGAGCTGACCTCGCCTGGTCCAAACCCACTCCGGGAGGACCACTTTACATACGTCAACGTCCGGTTGAGCGTGCCGTTCCTGAAACGCGGGACGGCGGGAGTCTTTTACCAGGCAAGCAAGAACACCTCGACAGTTTCCACTTACCAGATCTCGAGCACCCAGGTCGGTTTCGACCTTGCCTATCACTTTTGAGTGATTCCGAACCGTGAAGAGGTATCAATTAAGCAAAACCGCTCCTATGAAACACGCATCTCAAACTCAGCACTTCCGTATCGCGCTGGCTCATTCTGTGAAAGCGTCCCTTCTTGCCTTGGCCTTGGCGGCCGGTGCCGCAGGCTGCAAGGCGACGCAAACGCTGACGCAGGTTGATTCGCCTGACGCCCAGACTCCTCCCCTAACGCCCCAGGAATGGGTGCAACGCAACTTCCAGAAGCCGGCCGACAAACCCGTTGGTCAGGCGCCAACCCTCGTGGCCGAACTGCGGCCAGTCCCGCAAACCACCAACTCGAGCCTCCCGGCCGAACCCGCGAAACCAATCCCGGGCCCTGCCGACCTGGCAGATCAGACCACCAACTCGCCGCCCCAAACCAGTGCGCCGACTCCGGCGGCCAACCCTGCGCCCAAGCTGGTCGCTCAGGCGAGCCAGCCTGTCAGCGCCGCTCCCAACCCTCCTGCCGCGCAGGCCGAGCCGGCTAATCCGGAGGTCAGTCAACCGGCTTCTCCGGGCATCCAGACCAATAAGCCGGCGCAACTCCTGCTCCGCGAGGGTGATAGTTTGCGCATCTCCTTCCCGGGCGCTCCCTCGCTGAACACGATCCAGCAAATCCGGCGCGACGGCAACATCACTTTGCCCCTGATCGGAGAATTCAAGGCCGCCGGTCTGGCGCCCAGCCAGGCCGAGAAGGAACTTCTCAGGCTCTACGACCCCCACCTCCAGGTCAAAGAGGTCACTGTCACGATGGAATCATCCGCCTTTGCCGTCTATGTCACGGGCGCCGTGCAGCGCCCCGGCAAAATCATGTCCGACCGTCCAATCTCCGCGTTGGAGGCCGTCGTGGAAGCCGGCGTTGATCACACAAAAGCGAATCTCAAGAAAGTGCGCGTCGTCCGGCGGGTCGATGGCCGCACTGACTACTACATCCTCAATTTGAAAGACGCCCTCCTGGGAAACAAGCCCACCGAGTCGTTCGACTTGAGACCATCCGACATCATCTACGTGCCGGAACGGTTCTCCCTTTTCTAGCTAAAAGCGACGGATACCGAACTCTGAGCCCGATGGACGCGGATTCGTGCCGATGGAGGCCGATACGCGACATCGGGCTTTTCCGTATATCTGTTGGCTTCACGTCCTCTTAAGGCGGTGCGTATTACACTGGGGGCGTTATGAAAACAATAATACTGTCTGCAATAGAATCAAAAACCTCCGGTGCGTTGAGCGCGGCTCTCTGCCTCCTGCTCGGCCCTGCCGCATTCATGGGTGATGGGGAAGGCAAACCGCAGGATGAGTGAGATCAGCGATTCGCTGCCTTCCTCACGCATCGAAAACCGTAAATGTCATATCCGAAACAGACATCGGCGTAGCCCGGATTCTCATTATACCGATACCCCGAGCGGCAACTTTCGACACTGAACCTCCAGGCCCCTCCGCGCAGCACCTTGTTCTCCCCCTGGTTCGGTCCTTTGGGGTCTTGCGGCGGGGCCTGCTGGTAATAGTCAACCTTGTAAAAGTCGTTGCACCATTCCCACACATTTCCGCAGATGTCGAAGAGTCCCCACCGGTTCGGCTGCTTCTGGCCGACCGGCCGGGGATGGCCGCCTGAGTTCTTGTCGTACCAGGCGTAATCGCCGAGCTTGGACGGGCTGTCCCCGAAGAAATAGGCGGTGGCGCTCCCGGCCCGGCACGCATACTCCCACTCGGCTTCCGTAGGCAGCCTGTAGCCGTTGGCATCGAAGTTGCACTTCCAGGCGCGCAAGTCATAGCACGGCTCGAGCCCTTCCAACTGGGAACGTTTGTTGCAGTATCTCACCGCATCGGACCATCGCACCTGCTCGACCGGGTTGTTGGCTCCTTTCCAGCGGGAAGGGTTTCCGCCCATCAGCGCCTGGTATTGGTCCTGCCTGACCGGGTATTTGTCCATATAGAATGCGCTCACCGTCACCTCGTGAGGCGGGGCATCGACCTGGTCCTTGTCCCCCATTATGAAGCGGCCTGCGGGGATGGCAACCATCTCCGCTTTGGAGGCGGTCGCGCCCTGCTGCGGGACGGCGCTGGGGGGCGGAGTGCCGCTGGCGGCTGGCGGGGCGTTGTCCGGGGCCTTGCGTTCACACCCTGCCGGCAATGATGCCAGCGCTCCCAATACGACCGGCGCAGCCAGCTTGTAAAATCGGTGTTTAGTAATCGGCCCAAATCTCATAACCATCGGCATTTCTGAGGCACTGCCGGCACCGGCTTCTGATTTCCTCGGCCAGGTCATCGGCTTTGGGCAGAGTCACCGAATCATAACCGGCCTGTTGGCACAGCTTGCGCGTCAGGGTGTGGCACTGGGCCAGAACGTAATCCTGAGCGCCGCCCATGCCTCTCCAGGCGCTCAAAAGCTCCATGTAGGCCGGCAGATTGTTCGTGCCTTTCCTGGCGGCAAGAGCGAGGGTCTGGCGTGTCAGTTCATCGGCGTATCCGAACGATTTCATATTGTCCTTCTGGACGGCATATTCCTGGGGTATCTGCCCGGCGGTTTGCTCGAGGCCCTCAAGAAACGGCTTGAGTTGGGGCGACTCGGTCTTTTTGGCCTGCAAGAACTTGATCATGTCCTCCGCAAATCGTGTGTACTGCTCGATTCTCTCCACGTGCCGATGCACGAAAAAGAGCATGTCGTCCAGCGCGCCCTCGATGTAGTCCCTCTTGGCGGCCTCTTGGCCCGCCTCAAAGACGCTCTGAATGGCCTCCGTGCAGCCGCAGGTGCAGGCGCGGCGCACCCCATCGGCGCCCCTGCGATGGTGAGTGCGCAACTTGCGCCCCGCAATATCCAGAATGGGTTCGCAGGTTTGCCGTCCGAGCGTCGCTTGCATGATGTCCGCGGGCGTCCAGACCCCGAGCGGCGTATCCTGTCCTTCCAGGAAATAGATGATCGACTCGCCCTGGGGAGGGACCTTCTTGCTCAAGTGATAAAAAGCCGCGTCCCCGTCGAACCACACCGGGTAGCTGTAAGACCCGGCAACGCCGCGCCAAACTTGGCCTTTGCCTTCCCTGAATGCGAACGTGGTCCTGACTCCCGCTTCAAACAACTGGGTCTTCCACCTGGCCTGAAACGGCCTCTTCCATTGAATCGGCACTTCCTTCTCGAGATAGGAGGGCGGCAAAGCTTCCTTGTGCCAGATGCCCGGCGCGCCCTGAACGGCCAGGTAAAGGCCCTGTCCGTCGTTGTCGAAATCAATGGACTGGAACAGGCGCTTTCCCTGTTGCCCGGCGCCCAACCGAAGCGTTAGATGCTGCCGCCCCTTGGGCCACGTCATCACCAACTGGCTCTGTTCACCCTCCACCAGCCCAAGCAACAGATTCTCCGAGGGCGCCCGGAGCGTCTCGGCCGACGGGAATGCCGCCGCACTCAAAATCAGGTCGTCGCCAATAAAGCTCGGCGCGATGACATGCGCGATCGCGCTCCCAATGCTGAGGCCCTTCATATTGGCAGCCGGCCTGATCTCGACGATCTCCGTCTTCCCAAGGACAAAGACGCCCGTGGCATCCAGGCAGCCCTTGGCGGAAAAAGTGACCTCCAGTGCCGTTTCATCTCCGCCATTGCGCACGATTTCCAACCGGCTGAGGGTCGCTCCCTGGGCCTTGGTTTGAAGCGGTGCCAACTCCACGACCTTCCGGCCGAGTTCGGCCTTGGGTCCCGCGCCGGCGGCCGGCGAAGCGGCGTCCTCTTTCAAATAGACCTCCACCTGCCCCTTGGTTGACCGGAAGACCGCGGCCAGCTTGGCGTTCTCCACCACCGCATCCCCTTTGAACAAATACTCCCGCCCATAGTAACCCGGGTCCGAACTGGCCGTGGGCGGGTCCGCTTCCAGTGAGAGCAGATCACTGGGCACGACTTTCCACCCGGTCCTGGCTTCGGCATCGCCTTCGGCGGGCAAGGGCGAAAGGGTGTCCCAGAGGACAACGTTAGAGGCAGCTTCGGTTCGCTGGAGGGCCGCCAGGGCGAGCGCCGCGGTCAGCAGGGCGCGCAAGGCGGCCTTTTGCAAAACTCTCTTGCCCTTGGTGACATCTCGATGTGGCTTCATAGTGCGAAAAGCAACGGCGCCGGATTATACCATGTGCTTTTGGGCAATCAAGAGTCTCGAAAAACCGTTCAGGGGGACTTGACATCTTCCTGGACAGGTGCATGTTGCCTTTGTGGGGGGCAAGAGCTGCCCCACGAAAAAGTGGTTGCATCAAACCACCCGGCCGCCGGAGCCGCTCCGGCGGCATTCTTTTTGCCTCCTTTCCCGTTCAGAGCCTGCTTTTGCCTCGCCTTGGGCCCGGCTCCTGCACGATGCTCGACCGAACTGAAGCATGGACTCCGGCGACCCCAATGTGTCCGTCCCGCCTCCCATTGCATTGGCCGGCGAAGCCGGCTGGCGCAGGCCCTCGCGCGTGCAGTGGCGCTCAGGCTTGGCTGCGTGGCTTGGCTGGACCTTCGACGGCCTGGACATGCACCTCTACACGCTGGTGGCCGCCCCGTTCGTCGCACAGTTGCTCGGCGGTCTGGAGACCACTGACGCGCGCGTCGGACGCTACAGTTCCATTATCCAGGGGGCTTTCCTGCTGGGCTGGGCCCTGGGCGGCGGCTTCTTCGGCCGGCTCGGCGACCGCCTCGGACGGGCGCGCGCCCTGAGCTTGACGGTCCTGACCTACGCCGCCTTCACCGGGCTGTCCTTTTTTGCCCGGACCTGGTGGCACCTCCTGGCGTTCCGGTTCCTGGCGGCCCTGGGCATCGGGGGCGAATGGGCCGTGGGGGCTTCGCTGCTCTCGGAGACCTGGCCGCGGCGATGGCGGCCTTGGGTGGCGGCGGTGCTCCAGACCGGGGTCAACGTCGGCATCCTGATGGCGGGCCTGGCAAACTACCTGCTGGCAGCCGCTCCCCCGCGATGCCTGTTCCTGGTCGGGGTCCTCCCTGCCTTGCTCGTGTTCTGGGTCCGCCGGGCCGTGCCCGAACCCGAAGAGTGGCGCCAGGCCCGGCAGCACGCCCAGGACTTCAAGCCGAGAATCCGCGAACTGTTCCGCGGCGCAATGAGGCGCATGACCCTTTGGGTCGTCCTGGTCTGCGCCCTCTCCCTCACCGCGCACTGGGCCTTCCTGTTCTGGCACCAGCAGCACTTGCGCAACCTGCCCGAGGTCCTGGCCTGGACTCCGGAACAAAAGAACAAACTGGCCACCCTGGCCATGTACTGGGTCGTCGGCTCCTCCATCCTCGGCAATTTCTTCGCCGCCTGGCTCGCCCGCCGTCTCGGTTACCGCGCGGCCATCGCCGCGATGTTCCTGGGCTACTTCCTGGTCCTGTTCGGGGCCTATTGCGTCCCGCGCAACCATTCCGCCCTGCTCTGCTGGTTCCCCCTTATCGGCCTTTGCCAGGGCAGCTTCGCTCTCTTCACCATGTACCTGCCCCCGCTCTTTCCCACCCTCCTGCGCACCACCGGCGCCGGCTTCTGTTACAATATCGGGCGCATCACCTCCGCCTTCGGCACCGTCTTCTTCGGCCTCTTTTCCCACGGCCTGGGCGACCACCGGCTTGGCTTGCTCTACGCCGCCTTCCTGTTCCTGCCCGCCGCAGCAATTGCCCTCCTCCTGCCCCCCGCCCGCGATTAAGTGGACGTCTTCCGCATCTGACCCAGTCGCAAGTGCACGCCGCGCCGGCTTTCTACTTCGATCACCAAGAGGAAATCGACCACTCCATCAAGTGGTTATTATCTGTCTCTGCCGCCTGGGTGCGCCCTCGCTTTCTGGTTTGTACCCTGGCTCTTTGGCGCCCTATCCTGGCCCTGGGGCAGTGGGGGGGCCAGGCGGCGGATTTGGTGGCGTTCGACGAGCCTGAGTTGGCGGCCCAGGCAATGAAGGGTGAGGGCGTTGCTGGCGATATAAACAAAGACGAAGGCCAGGCAAAGCAGGACGACCAGCACGGCTGTGCCGCGCTCGCGCCGGCGCGAGGACCCGAGGCGATGAATCGGAACGGAATAAAGCGGGATTTTCATAGTTTGGGTACGGCAAGGAAGGTGAAGAGCGGGCGGACTCGGCCGGGCCTGACAGCGCCCTTGACGCGGGGCTGGAGTTCGAGTTCCCAACGCCAGGCGGTAACATTGGGGCGGGGGTCGGGTTCCATGGTCGAGGCACTGACGTTGTCCAGCAAACGGAACCAGGGGCCCTGGCCAATGCGCCGGAAGACGGCCTTGGAAGAAAACCGGTAGGCCACCTCGCCTCGGGACGAGGTCAGCAAGAAGGTCTGCTGGCCGCTATTCGTCTCGAGGCGGGCCTGGCTGCCGCCCGCCCGCACGTCGGCGCGCCAGTGTTCCCCTGCCTGGAGGGCGGCGGAGATCTCACCGACGTTGCGGCGCAGTGCTACCGAGCCATCGATGCACCGCATCAGCATGACGCTGGCAAGACTCATCAGCATCACGACAAGCCCGATATAAACCAGGGCCTCGGCCAAGAGATAGCCGTTCCGGGCCCTGGGCTGCAGCCTGAGCCTCACTTTCATTCCAAGCTCACCTCCCGCAGCACGGGGCCGCCGTGGCGCTTGACCGATGGAGTCCATTGGAGGCGCAGCTTTTTGTCGGCGATGGTGAGCAGGAATTTTCCCGGGGGCAGGTTGGCGGCGGCGGCGGCACGGGGTTGGTACTCCTGACTGCCGGGGGAGAAGGCGCGCCATTGGCCTGCGGCCAGGGCTTCGACCTCGCCGTCCACGATCTCCATCGCCACCGCGCGCTGATAGTAGGCCCGGGCCAGGCGCCGTTCCGATGAAATCGAGTAGGCCAAAGGCAGCAGGGCGCCCGTCAGCAGGGCCATGGCCAGCAGGAGTTCGATCAGGAGGGCGCCGCGCCGGGGGGCGGACGGGCCGGGGATTTGGATTACCATAGGTTGGCGTTGTTGATGAGGTGGATGATGACCAGGAAGATGGCAATGACAATGGAGGCGACGATGGCGCCGTTGAGCAAGACCAAGAGCGTGGTGGCAACTTGGGCAGCGCTTTGCTCCAACTGGAAGGCCCTGGCGCCAAGAGCATCGTGCCAACCGGCCAGGGCGCGGAGGAAACCGCCCCTGTGTTGCAGGGCGTTGCAGAGCCGCCAGTGCAATTCCCCGGTGTTGTCCAGGGCGCGGACGGCCTCGGGGAGTCTGGTGCCCTCTTTCAAGAGGCGGCACACCTTTGCCGCCCGCCGCTTCATGATGCCGTTGGCCGTGGCATCCGCAGCCAGGGCGACCGCCTCGGGCTCGGGCACTTCGGCGTCCAGCAGCACTGCCAGCATGGCGGAGAAATCCCGTTGCAAGCGCTTTCTGCGCCAGGGCAGACGGCACACCACCCAGTCCGGCAGGCCCGGCGCCAGCCGGCCAACCCAGCCGCCTGCGCGCGGACCCGCCACATAGAGCAGCGCGGCCAGCCACAGTAGGCAGACCAGCCCGGCCTGGAACGCCGTTACCCACCCGCTGTTGCCGAGGACCAGCCGGGTGAAGGCCGGCAGTTGCTCGCCCTCGGCCAGGCCGGCGAAGACCTCCTTGAGTTTCGGGAGGATAATGCCCGGCAAGAAAGCCGGTAGAAGCAGGAAAAACGGCGTGATGGCAAAGGCGATCACCAGAACGTAGTTCAGGGCGCCCCGGACGCGCGAGACGCCATCCCCGAGGAACCGGCGGCAGGCGGGCAGGACCTTCGTGAGGTCCCCGATGCGCTCGCCGGTTTGAAGCATGGCGCACAGTTGCGGGGGGAGTAGGCGCGGCACGCGCTGGAGCGCCGTGCCGAGCCGGAAGCCCTGCTCGAGATAGGCCCTCAGAAGGCGGACGCGCGCGCCCAGGGCCGGGTCGCAGGTCGAGGCAGCCCCGAGAATGGCCGCCTCCGGGGTGCGTCCCTGATTGAGGCCCAGCTCGAGCAGGTCAAGAAACAGCCGCGCCCGCTCGTTCCGCCGCAGCGGCAGCGTGAGCAGAAAATAAACCAGGTAGAGCGCCGCGCAGACCGGCGCCAAGACCAGGATGACGAAGCTGGCAAAGAAGAGTGCCGCGCTGAGAACCGGCGGAAGCGCGTCTGAAAGGAAGAATTGGGTCAGACTCTCGTTCATGTCCCTGAATAGTCTGTCAGCATGTTCATGAGCCGAACAAGGACCCCGAACAGGGGCACGACCTGGCAGAGGACCATCGTGCCAAGGAGCAGGACCGAGACCGGCAGCACGCCGTAGAGGGCGAGTTCCACCCGGTAGGCGGCGCGGGCGCGGTAGAGGTCGGCGGCCTTTTGGAATCCGGCGGCAAGGTCCTCGCCGCCGTGCTGCACCAACCACAGGAACAGAGGCGGGAAAGGGCGCTGGGCCGGCCATTGGGAGGGCTTGCCCTGGCCAGTCTCGACCAGGGAACGCCACCGGGCGAGGACCTTATCGGCCGGCGTGTGGGCCTCGATGGTCTCGGCCAAGGCCAGCGCCTCGGGCAGGGGCGTGCCGTTGCGCAGGGCCAGGGCGATGGCTGAGGCCAGTTGCGCGAGGCTGGCCTCGCGAAAGGCGGGCAGCCGCCACCGCAACCGCGCGCGCCATTTTGGCACCGAGAGCGCGGCAATCCCAGCCGCCGCAGCCAGGGCCAACAGGATGGGCGGCATCAACACCGCCGCCACCGCCGAAGCCGCGTCGCTGGGCCGCGACGCGCCCAGGTCGCTGAAAAACCCGCCCATAAACCTGCTGAATGTGACGGAGAGCGCAGCAGTCAGACCCAGCGACAACAGGATCACAATCATCGGATAGACCAGCAGGCCCTTTAGACGGGTCCAGATGGCATTGGCTCGGTGGTAATGGTCCGCCAGCAAGGTGAGCACGCCGGGCAGGTCATTGCTCCGGGCGCCCACCTCGACCATCCGCACGTAAAGCAGGGGCAGCGAACGCCGCCCCAGGGCCTCCTTGAGCGGCGTGCCTCGCATTAGGTCCTCACCGAGCAGTTGCACCTCGGCGCGCAACGGGCTGCCCCGCATCCCCGCCGACAATTGCCTGAGCGCACCCTCGAGCGGAACGCCCTCCCGCAACATCGCCGCAAGCTGCTGGTTAAAAAAAGCGAATTCGTCGTAGTTCATGGCCGTGGCACTCCAACAGTCTCATGTCTTCGTAAGTCAGCCTCATGACTCGTCTATGGTAGTTGGACAAAGCTAGGTCAAGCCCGTCACGCGGAAGAGCGCGGGACAATTCGGTTTGGCTTGCGGCCGAGCTCGTGTATTCTTCTCGTATGGTGTATACACGGCATGCAATTAAAGGATGGCACAGACAGCGCCTCCGGGCCTGAGCCCGGAGCGCCGGAGACCCTCGAGCGCCTGGTCCAGCAGGCCGAGCGCGCACAAGCCAGCGACATCCATCTGCACATACAGAATGGGCCGGCGGCCCTCGCCTTTCGGCTCGACGGGGTGATGGCCCCGGCTGGGGCTCTGCCGGCAGAACTGGCCGAGAGGGTCTTTGGCCGGATCAAGTTCCTGGCCCGGCTCAAGACCTACCAGGAGTCCCTGCCCCAGGACGGGCGCATCGATAAAGCCGCTTTGAACGCTCGGAGCGACATCCGGGTTGCCACCTATCCGACGGTGACCGGGGAGAAGATCGTGCTTCGCCTTTTCCAGGGGGCAACGGTCAAGACCCTCTCCGGGCTGGAGTTCCCCGAGGCCGCGCGCGACGAGCTGGAGCGGTTCCTGGCCCAAACCGCCGGGCTGCTCCTGCTGACCGGCCCGGCCGGCAGCGGCAAGACCACGACCATCTATGCCTGCCTGCGCCACCTGGCAGAACGCGGCGGACGCCACATCATCACTGTCGAAGACCCCGCCGAGCAGATCCTCCCGGGCATCATGCAAACCGAGGTCAACGAGGCGCGCGGGCTCGATTTCGCCAAAGCCGCCCGGCACCTGCTGCGCCAGGACCCGCAGGTGCTGGTGATTGGCGAAATCCGCGATAACGAAACGGCAAACGTGGCGGTGCGCGCCGCCCTGACCGGGCACCTGGTGATCTCGACCCTGCACGCCGGCTCATGCCGTGGCGTATTCGAGCGGCTCCTGGTCTTGTGCCCCGATCATTCGGCTGTCGCCTCGTCGGTTGAATTGGTCCTCAACCAGCGGCTGGTCCGCCGCCCCTGCTCTGCCTGCTCCGGCCAGGGCTGCCCCGACTGCCTGAACACGGGCTACCGGGGCCGCCTGCCCCTGGTCGAATGGGTGCGCTCCAACGACCGGCTGCGCCGCTGCCTTGCCGCGTGCAAGCTGGACCGGCTGGCCGCCAACCCCTCGCTGGCCGATTCCGCCAGCGGCCTTGTCCAATCCGGCATTACCGACCCGGCAGAGGTCGCGCGCGTCCTCGGTCAATAGTCCGACACTGTTCGAACATTCACGGCCCGCGGTCTGCCGCCTTTTCCAGCCGATGCAGGATGCCATCCGGCTCGGCAACACCCAGCCGCGCGATGGCCTCTGCGCGTTCTGGCGTGTCGGCCACGGCATAAATCCTCAGTTCGTCGGCATTGCCGGAGGGCCGGAAATGGGCGATGTCGCCGTTGCCGAAATAGAGCCGCACTCCATCGATGTAATTGATGCGCCGGATGTCCCCGAATCCGAGTGCGGGACTGAAAAAACGGGCCAACTCGCCGCGGATGGCCCGCAGGCGGTCCAACTCGGCGGCGGTGGATGCCGCCGGCTGGCCGTTTTGGTCCTGCAAAGCAATCTGTCCGGCCTGGAAGAGGACATCCTTGACCCGCGGGTCTGTTGGGGAAAACAAGTCCACCAGGCGAAGGCTGGCCGGGCGGGGAAAATTCCCGATCAAGGCGGCGCGGCTGAAGCGCGCGGGAAGCCGGGCGAAAAGTTGTGAGAGAGAAACACCCTTGGCCGCCGCATCAAAGAGCACCCCCAGGATGGGCAGAAAGGCGTCTCGAGTCGGCAGGGCCTTCAACACTCGGCCATCGTGCTCGATGTCCGAGCCGGTGAGGAACCCGCCGTTGGCCTCCCAGCCGCAGACGGCCTTGCAGCCGGCGGCGAGGGCGCGCTCCATGCCGGCAATGACATGCGGAGAGCCGATGCGAGTCTTGGGCTGGACGACATTCTTGAGGGCGCCGGCATCCACGGCGTCGTTGCAACTGATCGGCACCACCACGGCGTCCGCGCCAAGAAACTGCGCCACGACCATCCCCGCCAGGTCGCCGCCGAAGAAACGGACCCGGCAGGCGGCCGGGCCGCTCGAGGGTTCGACGCCCAGGATGAGCGGACGGTCGCTGTCGCCGTCGGTCGAGACGACGGCGTCCAGCGGCCCATGGGTCCGCCAGGCCTCGGCGGCCAGGGCCTGAATCGGGCGAAGCTGCGCGTCCTGGATATTCTCCGTATCGATCGGGACAAATGTCTCGCTGCGTCCCGCCGGGACGACTTCGGCGCCAACCCGGCGCAAGAGTTCCACCAGTAAATCACGTCCCACAGCCGAGTGCTGATAAACCAGGAGGCGTTTGCCCTCGAGGCTGCGCCCGGCAAAGAAATCCGTGTAGCGGCGCAAATAGGCCAGGCGGGCGGCCGGCTGCTCGGCCGGCAACTCCCGGTGCCCGTCCTTGAACAGGCCCCGCTCGTCGAAGGCCGAGGCGGTGAAAGGCTGGGCGTAAAGCCGCCGGCGCAACTCTTCCACCCGGCGCTGGATGGGCGCCTCGTCCTTTTTCAGCAACTCGCCCCGCGCGGTGTTGGTCTTGTAGCCGTTGCGATCGAATGGGATGTGGCTGCCGGTAATCATGATGCCGCCCCGGCGGCGTTCCCAGGCAAAAGCGGCCAGCGCGGGCGTAGGGACCCGCCCGAGGAAGACCGGCTTCATCCCGCCGTCTTCAATCGCGGCCGCGATTGCCTGGGCCAGTTCGCCCCGCCCCTGCTCCCGCGCCACAAAACAGCTCGAGCTGGGCCGCAGATCGCAGGCATAATAAAACTCCTCTCCCCGGACGATCCCGCCTTCGCGCGCCGGGAGCGACTGCAAATACTCCAATTCCGCCAACGAATTGAGATAGACCTCCAGTTGGGTCAGTTGCGCCACCGGCCCGCGCCGCCCGCTGGTGCCGAACCCCAACGGCGCCGGTTCGTAGTTCAGACAGGAACGCAATGACGCAGAGGCAGGAGGTGACGCGGGCATAAGTCATTCCTCCGCCGGGGCGCGGTGGCGAAATCCGCCGATGACGCCCGCCAGCAGCATCGCCACGATCCCGGTCATGAAAATGCCGTCGAATTTCCCCGCGCCTCCGATCGAGACAATCGGCGCGCCCATCGCGCTGACCCTCCTGAGGTTGAGCAAATCGGCGCCCAGGAGCGTGCCGACGCTGCCGGCGACGTAGGCCACGGCGGGGGCATGCCCGCGCGAGATCGCCAGCGCCACCGCCGCAGTGATTAGGGGGGGAATAAAGGTCGGAACGACAATGCCTACTCCCGGCACTGGCCGGGCCATCCGATGGACCACAAACGTGACCAGGACGATGGCCAGAAAGCTGTTGAAAAACTCACCGCTTTTGAAAACGAGATGGATCGAAAGGATAACCGGGATGATCGCCCCGCCCAGGTTGACAGCCAGGACGGTCCCGGACCACTGCCGGACAACGGGCACGATATAGCTGAATCCAAAGACCCTGACGATCTCGCGGGACTGGATGTACTCGGGAGGCAGCCGCGCCACCGGGATGTTGATATAGCTGCCCAGCAGACAGCAGGCCAGCAAGAGCAGCATGTAGCGCCGGCTCACCCCGAGCGTCTCGAAGACGTAGCGCAGGAGGCCGATCTCGACCAACACAACGATCATCGCGAACAGGAACCACAGCAACACCAGAAACGGCCAGGTTAAGGGAGCATAGTGCATAATCAGCAAGGCCAGGATTGCCCACTTTCCACACAATGCCAAGCAGGAGATAAAAAAACCGCAAGAAGAATCAAGCGGACAAAGGGAGAAACTGCTAAAACACTTGCGGCAGACTAAAGCGGCGAACGATGAGAACGGCCACATTGGACGATTACAAGCAGCGCCTGCTGCGGGTGCTGGTGCACATCCAGGGGCACCTGGATGAGAGCCTGGCCCTGGATGAACTGGCCGGGCTGGCCTGCTTCTCGCCCTTCCATTTCCACCGCATCTTCAAGGGAATGGTGGGCGAATCAGTCAAGGAGCACGTGCGGCGGCTTCGCCTCGAGCGGGCGGCCAGCCGGCTCAAGCTGGGCGCCCAGCCCGTAGTGCAAATCGCGATGGAAGCCGGCTACGAAAGCCATGAAGCCTTCACCCGGTCGTTCCGGTCGGCTTTTGGCGTTTCGCCCTCCGGATTCCGCTCGTCCAACCGGCAGGCCAGAGTCGCCGCCGCCCCGTCGGGCCTGCATTTCGCAGACGGACGGAGAGTCGGGCACTTCAAAACCATTCAACCTGGAGGCAAGAAAATGGAAGTCAAAATTGTGCAACGCCCTGCTTTGCGCGTGGCGTTCATGCGTCATGTCGGGCCGTATTCGGCCGTCGGGAAGACCTGGGAGCGGTTTTTGCCCCTCTTGGGCAAGGAGGGCTTGCTGGGCGGCGACACCCAGTTCATCGGCATTTGCCACGACGACCCGGAGGTGACGCCGCATGACCGTGTGCGCTACGATGCGTGCGTGAGTATCGATGAGCGGTTCTCGCCCGTGAGGGAAATCGGGGTGCAGGTCATAGCCGGAGGCGAGTATGCGATGACCACGCATTTCGGGCCATACGACAAGCTGGGCCAGACCTACGCCCGCCTGCTCGGCCAGTGGCTGCCCCGGAGCGGACGGCAACTGCGTTCTTGCCCGTGCTTCGAGGTGTACCTCAACGACCCCCAGGGCACTGACCCGAAGGACTTGCTGACTGACATTTACGCGCCCCTTGAGGCGCGGGTTTCCATCTGCGCGCCGTAATGGCTGTAATACATCAAAACGATTATGACAAGAAAAACCAAGGACAAGATCGACCTCTATAAAGAGCACAAGAACGAATACGCGGCTGCAAGGAAACCGGTGTTGGTCGAGATCAAGCCGGCCGTTTACCTGGCTATCGAGGGACGGGGCGAGCCGGGCGGCGAGCAGTTTTCCTCGAGCATCGGCGCACTCTATGGGGCCGCGTTCACGATTAAGATGACCCGGAAGTTCGCCGGGCAGCAGGACTACGCCGTCTGCAAGCTGGAAGGCCAATGGTGGAGCGACTTGGCGCAGGACCTTTCAAAGGCGCCAAAGGACCAGTGGCGTTGGAACCTGCTGATCCGGACTCCCGACTTTGTCACCGAGGAGGAGCTGCGCAAAGCGGTGGCCGTGTTGCTAAAGCGAGGCAAGGGCCAGGAGGTCAAACGGGTCCGGCTCGAATCTCTGGCCGAGGGAACCTGTGTCCAGATGCTGCACGTCGGACCCTATGACCAGGAATGTCTCACCATCGCCAGGATGAAGGAGTTTGCGGAAAGCAATCAACTGGAGTTCCACGGGCGTCATCACGAGGTCTATCTATCGGACCCCCGGCGAGTGCCGCCTCAACGGCTCAAGACCATCCTGCGGTGTCCCGTGCGGCGCCAAGGCCGGCCTTAGAGGTCGCGCAGTGCCTTTCCGCAATCAGGGCCGCCACAAGCAAGTCGTCATAGAGAGCGGCGGGAGTGTCAGACCGAGCCGTTTGCCCCTGAAGTCCAAGCCCACTTGGCTCGGCTCCTGGCGGCTGTTCATGAGTTGGGCCACCAGTCCGCCATCCGGCGCTTTGAAGCCCAGGCAACGCACGCCCTCGGCGGCGCCCGTTACGCCGAGGCGCACGGCGCCGGGCCGCACGAATTTGCTGAAGTGCGCCAGGTAATAATAGCATCCCGTGTAGGTCACTTGTTTGGTGTTGCGATTGACGATGACTACCGGATGCTGAATGTTGGGGTCGGGGTTGCCATGGATGGGCGAAACCAGCCACGGGCCGCCGCCCTGGTCGAGGATCATGTTCCAGTATATCCAGGCCGAGGCGCCCGATTCGATGTCGGCAAAAATCTGCCGGCCCCAGTAATCGCCGTCCTCGAAGTCCGTGCGCGGGAGCTTCATCTCTTTGGGTGTGCCGGCTTCATACGCGTGGCACAGCTCGGTCATCCACAGGGGCAGGTCGGGATAGCGGGCGTGGAGCTGGGCGATGGCGGCGAAATTGGGGGACTCGTAGCCGTGATAGGCCAGGACAGCGACGCAAGGGCGCGCCTCCGGATCGTCAAGGACCTCCGGGTAATACTTCAGGGCCTCGTCCCGGGTCGGCGCTTCGCTGAGCATGAGCCGCGTAGCCAGGCCCGAGCGTGCCAGCAGCGGGGCGACGTGCTTTTTCAACAGGTCGCGGATTTTGGCGTAAGGGATTTTGGTGTAAACCCCCGGCTCGTTGAACAGGCTCAAATAATCAATGCGGATGCCTTGCTTCTGGTACTCTTGGAGGTAGCGCAAATAATAATGCGCCAGCGCGTCGAAGTACTTCGGGTCCACATCCTGGTTGCGCTCCACGTCGAAGAGCATCCAATCCGGCGGGTAGTCCATGGGCGCCTGCAGCAGGAACCGGGCGTGCTTTTGCGCGCGTTTGATATAAGTGACCATCCCGTTCGGACCGAGGTCCCGCGCGATGCTGAAGTGGCCCAGGCCCACGTCGCCGGGGGTGTCATCGTAAGTGTACCAAGGGCCGGCCGAGGTGAAGTCGGTGCCGGCCAGGGGCGTCTTCATCGCGCTGAACCCGGCGCCGGCAAGCGGATCGAAGAGCGCTTGCAGCAGCTTTTCCTGTTCCTCGGCGGGCAGGCTGTTGAGGCAGACCATGCCGGCCTCGAGAAACGAGGCGCCAAACCCGGCCATCGTCTGGAAGGTCGCCGCCTCGTCGATGTGGAAAGTGCCGGCTCCGGGTCTGGGCGCGCCCTCGAACCGGAGAGTGGGCCGGGTGCTGAGCCGTTCACCCGCTTTGGATGAGACGATAATCCTTGCCTCCTGGCCCAGGGTGGCCAAGGCGAAAAACCAGGCTGCCACGGCCAGCACGATGCAGCATCGGAGCGAACCCAGAGGCGAGTTGAAGAGAAATCCCGTATGAAGGCGCATGGGGCAACGTTATCTCGTTGCACGGCTGGGTCAAGCCTCGAACCGAACCACTTGACCCGAACATGGCGTTGCCGCCCGACTGAAACCGCCATGTTTTTGGCCAACCCGCCTGGATTGACACTCCGGCGGCGATTGTGTAGTCTTGCCCGAGTTGGCTCGGGCCATGATTTCGATGTTAAACCAACATGTGCTGGTGCTCAACCGCCTGTGGCAGGCGGTCAATGTGTGCACCGCGCGCCGGGCGCTGACGCTGTTGTTTCAGGGCCACGCCCAGGCTGTGCTCAACCGCAACGACGGCTCCTTCCAGACCTACAATTTCAGCGAGTGGCGGGACGTTTCCCGCCAGGAACCTCATCCTGAATCCGTGCGCTCTGTTTCCTTCCGCATCCGCATCCCGCGGGTCATCCTCCTGCTGGTCTATGAGCACATGCCCAAGAAGGAAGTGAAGTTCACCCGGCACAATATTTTCGAGCGCGACAAAAACACCTGTCAATATTGCGGCCATGTCCTGGACCGCAAGGACCTGAATCTCGACCACGTGATCCCGCGCGATCGGGGCGGCCCCACCACCTGGGAAAACATCGTCTGCTCCTGCATCGAGTGTAACACCCTCAAGACAAACCGCACGCCGCAGGAAGCCGGGATGCGCCTGATTCGAAAGCCCAAACGGCCCAAATGGCGCCCGTTCGTTCAGATCAACTTCACCCTCCACCAGCACGATAGCTGGAAGCACTTCATCGACCTCGCCTATTGGAACGTCGAACTGGGCGAAGATGTCTGAGCGGAGGCCGGCTACGGCTTGGCCGCTGCCGTGGCGGCTTCAATCAACTCCCAGAACTTCGGGTTCTGCTGCAGCGCCTCGTCCTCTTGCAGCTTGAGCCCGGAACGGTAAAGAAAGTCCTTGAGCGTGTGGCGGTTCAGGATGCGATGCACCACAAGTCCCAGCTCGTGCCGTTCGAAATAGACCCGGTAATCACCCACCCGGAAGCGATGCAGGACGCGGCCCGCCCGCTCGAGCTTGCCGAACTGATCCAGCTCGGTCTTCATCACCTGCTGAGGCAGCCCGCGGAACTCGCCCAGGATTTGCAACTGCAGCTCCTTGGGCATTCGGGCCAATTCAGCGGCGCTGGTGGGATTGAAAATGATCTGAAACGGGCGCATGGGGGAGGTTGAGAGTTGAGAGAGACGGGAGAGGTCGGATCGAAAAGCAGCAGGCGCAACGCTCCACCGGGAGCCTTGCGCCCCTGCAAAGACCATTTACAGCCGCGTCTTTCCTTCGGCCCTCGCTTTTGCCCATCTCCTCTTGCCGGCCAGCGACATAGCCCTTCTGCCGGCGGCGCTGATTTTCCTCTGCTGCTTCGGCTTTTGGGGTTCTGTTGCCGAGTTCGCTTTGGATTGTGCTTCAGCTCTCCTTGCGGCCCATCTTGCCTTCGCGGCAGCACTCATCTTTGCGTGAGCCTCCGCGCTGACCTTCTTCCTCCTGCCCCTCTTCGGCGCTTCCGTGACCGGAGGAGCAGGCTCAGGCGCAGCCTCCTCGGCGCCCAGGAGTTCATTGAGTTGATTTTGCAGTTCCAGGATGTTCTCCTGGACATCTGCCGCTTTTCGTAATTGTTCGGGTGTCAAGGCATTAAGCTTCATGGCGGCAAGTGTGGCCGGGGACAGGGGAATGTCAAGCATCGTAAGGTGGAGGCGGGCAGGGCCTGCTCCTTACACTGATCTTCGGTTGCCCAAGGTGATTCGACCCCAGCCTGTGGCCTGGCCGATACCAAGCGGGTCTGGGCCGCTTCTCGCAACCCGGAGAAGGTGTGAAAAAATTGGCAAAGGGCCGAAACTCGAAAATGCGCCCCTTGATAATCAACGACTTACGTCGACGATTTTTGGCATTTTTGGCCGTTTTTCGATTTTTTCACACCTTCGGAGG
>Ga0326727_10007554_pt1 | contig 28594 bp, 21 predicted proteins | sample MB2enrmetagenome_FD_207643 | JGI IMG/M metagenome (GOLD analysis project Ga0326727, IMG submission 207643) | Lab enriched peat soil microbial communities from McLean, Ithaca, NY, United States - MB29MY | ecosystem: Environmental > Terrestrial > Soil > Wetlands > Peat | place: USA: New York... | reverse complement strand
CTATTCTGTTTATCATGTCAAGAAGATATAAGTAAAAGACCTCCCGTAGTTTGAGTTGTGCGCGTAGAATAAAGCAAAACTTCAAACTACAGGAGGTCTTTGATGTGAAAGTGCTATGTTTGTAACAGAATTAGTTTTGTTTCTAAAATGAAAACAGATATGAAGGATGATATTATGTATATTGGATATGGTATTTTTATTTTTGGTGTTATCATAGGTTCGTTTCTAAATGTCTGTATATTCCGAATCCCACAGGGGGATTCCATAATATCCCCGCCGTCACACTGTCCAAAATGTGAAATTAGACTAAAACCCTTTGACCTTATTCCATTATTAAGTTACCTGTTTTACTTTGGAAAATGCCGATATTGTAATCAGAGAATATCCCCTCGTTATTTTATCGTTGAATTGCTTACCGGATTTGTTTCAGTGACCTTGTTCATTAAATATGGTATGACAGTTGATTTTGCGGCCTTCTTGTTTTTAACATATATCTTGATTGTTGTATTTTTTATTGACCTTGATCATCAGATCATTCCTAATGAATTGGTGATCGCCGGACTTATCGGAGGAGCGATCCTCTTTATTTATAACATCTTCAGGCCAGTTCTCATTTATCAGGATCGTTTTTGGTGGAATCCATTTCTGGGACTTGTTTCGGGCTCGGGTTTTCTCCTCAGTATTGCCTTCATTGGCTCCCTTCTTTATAAGAACGATGAGGTCATGGGCATGGGAGATGTGAAATTATTTGCGCCGATTGGGTTGTTTCTTGGCTGGAGAATGACTTTATTAGCTCTCTATATTTCTGTCATTCTCGGAGGAGTGTCTAGCCTGTTATTAATTTTTTTTGGCAAGGCTAATAGGAAAAGCAAGATCCCATTCGGACCGTTTATAGTCATCGGGGTATTCATTACAGTAATGTGGGGGTGGGATATAGCACATCGGTATATAAGTACATACTTTCACTAATGGAGTCTAATGGAATCTTATGAGACCTAATAGGATCAGTAAGCGACGATTCATCCAAGAAAGCAGTGGGTTTGGCTTAGTGTGGATGGTTTGCTAATTTAGCGGAGGGATAGATATTATGGCATTAGTGTTTAGTTTTGTAATAAGCTTGGTAGGATTCGCTTATTTCAGTTATGGAAAAAAAATCTCTGATTTTCTTTTTATGATATTTGGTCTGTTATTGATGATTTATACTTATTTTCTACAAGATCTAGTCACTTCTGTGATCGTTGGAGTGCTCCTTGCGATAGCCCCCTTCGTTTTAAGAACAGTAATATAGAAATGCTGTTCTCCATGATCCGATTTCTTGTAGGTGGCCTGTGATTTACTCTTACTTAAAACGAGGTGGGTATAAGCCATATTCTGGTCATGAGGGTGCCCGCGTTTCTATCTGAGCAATTGATTGCCAGCAGCGTTTGTAGGTAAAGTTTTGGCTGGAAAGCTGCTAATGTGGTATTATAATTGTGAACTGAGGCTTTGCACCGTTTCTATTTTCTTATACATTCTTAGGTCCGATGTCACACGAAGATATCCCGAAGCTAACTAAGTAGAGGCCAATTATCTTTGACAACTTTATACAAATTATTAATTTGAGAAACATTGTTGTGGCACCAGTAATTATTTTGGTGTTTATCTTTTATTATATATATCTTAGGAAGTGTTTATTTGATTGAAAAAAGTGAAAAAAGTGTAATTATCATTGGAGCCGGACCTGCAGGTCTTACAGCCGCATATCAATTGCTAACTAAAACTGAAATTAAGCCAATAGTTCTTGAAGAATCTGAATATATTGGAGGAATTTCGAGAACGGCTGTTCATAATAAGCACCGTATGGATTTAGGTGGGCACAGATTTTTCACTAAAAACAAAAAAATAATGGATATATGGAAAAGGCTGATGCCTGTTCAAGGATCACCAGCTATGGACGATATCTTGTTAAAGCGGGAACTAGATTGGTCTACCGATGGTCCTAATCCTGAAAAAGAAGTCAAGGTGTTTCTTAAGCGCAAGAGAGTATCGAGAATTTTCTTTTTAAGAAAATTCTTTGACTATCCTATTGTCCTAAAAAAAGAAACCTTTTTGAACATGGGTTTTGTGAGAACAATTAAAGTAGCTATTGATTATTTATGCTCTTTGATCCATAAGCGCAAGGAAAAATCGCTTGAAGATTTCTACATTAATCGCTTTGGTAAGCACCTCTATGAAATGTTTTTTGAGGATTTTACTGAAAAACTTTGGGGTATTCATCCTTCGGAAATTGCGCCAGACTGGGGCGCTCAGCGTGTGAAGGGGCTTTCGCTGCTGAAGGTCGTCTTAACGGTTTTAGCAAAACCTTTTACATTCTCCCCTAATAATGAAACTTCTATGATTGAGGAGTTTTATTATCCTAAACTAGGTCCTGGACAGTTATGGGAGGCCATGGCTGAAGAGATCATTCAAATGGGGGGGGAGATAGTATTTAATACTTCAGTTAGGAAATTAAGTTTTGCAATTGGAAATCAAGTCAAACTACAGACAATGAACCAGATGGGTAAAGTTGTTCGTTATTCGGCAGATACTCTTTTTTCGTCTATGCCGATTAAAGATTTAATTGAAGCAATGGATGATGTACCTCCTTGGGAAATTAAGAAGATTGCATCTGCGCTACCTTATAGAGATTTTATTACTGTGGGTCTTTTGTTAAACAAGCTAATAATCAAAAACACAACAAAGATAAAAACTTTGTCGAACCTTGTACCGGATTGCTGGATTTACATTCAAGAGCGTGATGTTAAATTAGGAAGGTTACAAATTTTTAATAATTGGTCACCCTATTTGGTGGATAAACCAAAGGATACAGTATGGATCGGTTTGGAGTATTTTTGTAATGAGGGCGATGAATTGTGGTCTATGAAGAATGAGGAATTCATTAGTTATGCAATCGACGAACTCGAAAAAATAGATATTGCTAATAGACAGGACGTACTTGATTCGACTATCATAAAAGTAAAAAAAGCCTATCCGGCTTATTTCGGCAGTTATAACGATTTTAGTAAAGTTAAAGAATATTTAAACAACATAGATAATTTATATTGTATTGGCAGAAATGGTCAACACAGATATAATAACATGGATCATTCTATGCAAACCGCCATTGAAGCAGTGAATTGTTATATCAATCCTAGTAAAAACAAAGAAATCATTTGGGATGTCAATGCAGAGCAAGAGTACCATGAGACAAAATCTGATTAAGCATATGAGTTGTGATTGGGGTGAGTAATATCTGGTGAGTAATATTCAAGCACTTAACCCAAAAAAGACAGTTTATGTTGAAATCATCACTATCGTCGTCTATGCTTGTGCACTAATATTTATTATGTATTATCATGAACCATGGTTTGATGAAGCACAAGCCTGGCTAATTGCACGCGATGCGACAATATGGAAATTAGTAAGCAGTATAACGCACTACGAGGGGCATCCACCGATCTGGTTTTTAATTTTAATGCCCTTAGCCAAAAATGGTGTTCCATTTGAATTAGGCCTAAAAGCAGTAAATTTCACGTTTGCCACGCTTGCCATGGGAATCTTTATTTTCAAGGCACCATTTCCTCGATTGGTTCGTTGCACAATACCTTTCACATATTTCTTCTTTTATCAATATGGAGTTATTAGCAGACCTTACAGTTTAATGATGCTCGGATTTGTTTTAAGCGCATGGTTTTACAAAGACCGGAATGAAAAACCATGCAGGTATGTTGCCGCATTGTCAATAATTTGTGGGGCAAGTGCTTTTGGAATTGTTCTTGCTGCTGGTATTTGTTTAGTGTGGTTATGGGAAATATTTGATCAATCAGTAACTCTTGAAAAGTTGAAATCTTTCATAAGAAGCAAAAAATTTAGTGCATTAATAATTCTATTTATTTATAATATTTTACTTGTAATTTGTATCTGCCCATTTACTGATACTTTAGGGATACACGTTAAATATGTGAATTCATATATTATAAGACTCTTGTATATGTTTGTAATGGCACCGGCCGATGCAATTTGTTCCGATACATTTCGCTACGGTTTAATAAATATCAGCTTAAACGTTGATTGTATATGTAGCATTATTCTGGGTTGCCTTATTAACATTACATTGTATATTGTAACAAAGATATATAAAAAAAAGGCGCTCTGGATTGTGCCCTACTTCGTATTTGCTGTTTTTAGTGCTACAGTATATTTCTATTCACATCATATCGGTATAGTAACAATGTTTTACATATTTCTATTCTGGTGCTGTTTATCAGAAAGACCTGAGGAGTTAGAGATTCCCTATAGCATTATTAAATTATTTTACGCAGTATCATACAAAATATTTTTTCGTTACTGTAGCTATATTCTGATTTTCACAATTTTAGGAACATCCATATATTGGTCTATCTCTGCATCAAAGAATGATATTTTTCTAAACTACGGTACAGGCCGAGACTTGTCTTCATTTATTTCTAATAATGGACTTGACCGTTTGAAAATCATGGTGGCATGGCTTAAAACCGTTGATCCTGATACGGGAGAAACTTATGTTGATTATAACTATTTACAGGGAATTCCTTCATTAGCTTATTTCAATAAAAATATATATTACAATTTCAATAACGGGATTAACAATGAATGCTATCTAACCCACAAAATCGATAACGATGGATCATCCATGAAGAAATTTAGAAGTCAAGGTTATCCAGATGTGTTATTAGGTTATGTGGACCTAAAATTTATTTTTGCCTCTGAAATTAATATAGAAGATTATCTACTTGTGAAGGTTAGTTACGGAAATATGATTTGGAAGGACAAACTATACGAAAATGCTAAGTGTGTCTATCTTAGAAAAGATTTATTAAAAAGTTATCCTTATATGAGTCGAGCGGAGATGCCCATAATTGTAAACTGAAAAATTTTAGGCCGGGAATCTTTTGTTCCCAGCCTTCACAAATACCTCTTTCTCTCGAAAGATGATGCCAAGCTTAATGATTTTATGCACTTTTTGAAAATTGCTGAAACCGGTGGCGATTGTTTTATTCATTACATTCAGACTCCCTTTTTATTGGCATACCAATATTGGGCTTTGTTTTTCCCCCTTATGTTGGCGCGGTGTATTGAAAATGAAATTGACTTAGATAAACTCGATAACGTTAATATAGTCATTCAGGGAGGTGAAAATCTGAAAGCATTTGACAAAGCGATGATCACTTTATCGTTCCTTTACTTGGCGTTGCCAACGGCGTTGTTTTTGTTTGGGTGGTTAAAGGCTCCTTATGCTTTTATTCTGGTAGTCTGTTTATCGTTAGCGATGTTTGCAGCCATTCGAGATTGTGAGAGCATTGTATTATGTAGAGACTATCGTCAATTTATGCGTGATGCTGGAGCCGAGGCTTTGGCTGTTGTTATAGTGGTTTTGCTGTGGACTGGTCTTTCAGGGATAGGTGGTTTTTCATTTCAGAATTCCGACTTTCTCTTAAGAAATGCTGTTTTTCATGATCTAGTTACTTTTAAGTGGCCGGTGATTTACTCTTACTTAAACGAACAAGGGTTTCCGCCGTATTCTGGTCATGAGGGCGCCCTCGTGTATTATCTGAGCTATTGGTTGCCGGCAGCGCTCGTAGGCAAAGTTTTTGGTTGGCAGGCCGCTAATGTGACATTATATTTGTGGACAGTTGCAGGTGTGCTTCTGACCTTATATTTGTATTTTAGATTTGTACGAAAGTCCCCACTTATGCTAACGGTTGTGTTCATTTTTTGGAGTGGTATGGATATAGTAGGAGAGTTAATAAACCGTCATATCCCATTTTTGGGTGAGCATATTGAATGGTGGGCAAGACTTTTTCAATACTCATCTAATACCACTACAATGTATTGGGTCTTTAACCAAACGATTTCAGTTTGGCTCGCTGTCATGCTGTTAATGAATTTTAAGAATACTAAAAGCATTGTATTTACATATGCACTCGTGCTTCCGATCGCACCATTTTCTTTTATTGGCCTGGCTCCGTTTGTAATCACTTATATTTTCTTAGGTACGATGTCACTGGAAACCATTCTGAAGCAGTCTAGGTTAAAGTCGAGTATCCTTGAAAATTTAAAACAAACTATGAATTTAAGAAACATCGTCGTGGCACCTGCAATTATTCTGGTGTTTCTGCTTTACTATAGGTCGAATCCGGGTAACTTGGGTTCGAGTGGTCTGTTGTGGAGTGGACCAAATGGAAATGCACAAACTTTGATCAGGTATGTTATGTTTTGTCTATTAGAATTTGGGATGTATTCTCTTATTATTTGTGATGTTTTTAAGAGGAACCCTTGGTTTATCGTTGCCACCATTTCATTAGTTTTAATTCCCAATTACTATGCTGGTATTTATAATGATTTTGTAATGAGAGTTTCCATTCCTGCTTTGTTTATTCTTATGGTATATGCTTCAAGATTTATTTTGAGTGAAGATATAATACATAAGAATCGAAGAACAAAAATATATCTTATTATTTGTTTGCTCATAGGTGCCATAACTCCATTACAAGAAATTTCGCGTTCAGTTTATATGCGCTTAAATCATCCAGATCATCTTATTGCCGATAAGTTAGGAACATTGTCTGTTTTAGATGCTAAGCATATTGGGGCCATTAAATTCTATGTCGGCAATGATCCCCGGAAATCAGTGTTCTTTAAATATTTGGCAAAGTGAGAATTTGTGTTTTTTCTTCAGTAAAAATGCTTCAATGATGGAACGAATCGTTTTTACTGAGAAAATAGGAGGCCTTGTACTAAGGCATGGTTGTAAATTACAATTATCTGTTGTCTAGCAAATGTCCGAGAACTGATTAATAGAGCAATCTTCGGTATGTGCGACCAATGAACAGAAAAAGGAAGTAGATGTCTGCAGAACATAAGGGAAAGGCGTGAAAATTTATGGGTATAAAAAAGCTTGTACGCTTTGACTGGGCGATGAAATATATCCTACGCGATAAGGCCAATTTTGATGTACTGGAAGCGTTTATTTCCAACCTGTTGAAAGAAACAATCGTGATAGAAAATATCCTGGAAAGCGAAAGTAATCGGGAAGCTGAAAATCGGAAATTTAATAGAGTTGATTTGAAGTGCAAAGATTCACAAGGGAGACAAATTATCATTGAGATACAAAATCAACGTGAGGCAGATTACTTTCAACGGTTGCTATGGGGTACCTCAAAGGCAGTTGTGGAAAGTATGGAGTTGGGAAAGGGCTACAATGAAGTTGTGAAGGTGATATCGATCAGTATTTTGTATCATACCATGAGAATGGATGAAAAAGAGAATACTGACTTTATCTATTACGGAACTACAGAGCTGATTGGATTGCATACGAAAAAACCGCTTATTCTCCATAAATCTAAGGCCGAAAACGAAAAGACGCCGGTTGTAACCAGTAAAAATGTCTTTCCGGAATACTACATGATTTATGTAGAAAAATTTGAGGATATGATTAATGAGGATATTGATGAATGGGTCTATTTTTTCAAGCATGGCGCGATACGCGAAGACTTTAAGTCACTGGGAATCCTGCTAGCCGCCAAGAAGCTGGATTATCTAATGATGAGCGAAGAAGAACGACGGGGATATGACGACTATCTTGCCTACCTAGGGCAGGAGTTGGGGATATTAGATGCTGCTAAAGAAGAGGGCAGAGAAGAAGGCAGAGAAGAAGCCGCACGCAATGCGTTAAACGAGGGAATAGAACCTGCAATTGTCGCGAAGATCGCGGATTTGCCTCCGGAAGCAATTTTGAAAATTAAAGAAGACCTAGCTAGAAGTCCCAGTACAAAGGAATGATAGAATTGTTCGGGTTCCTTGTCCACAGTATCAATGTTTCAACTATGAAACAAACCGCTTCCCTGAAGAAAATCGGAGGCCAGTTGTGGGTTTATAATTTTAAAATTTTAGAAAAAATGTAACAGAGGAGGAATCGTTATGCCATTACCACAAGAAGGGAAAAAATTCACCTATGCAGATTACTTAACTTGGCCTGAGGGAGAACGATGGGAGATTATCGATGGAGTTCCATACCTACAGGCTGCTCCAAGTTGGCAACATCAGGCAATAAGCGTCGAATTAGCATCACAATTTAACGTATATCTTAAAAGTAAACCATGTAGAGTATTTGCTGCTCCCTTTGATTTATGTATTCCTGAATTAGATGAAAGTGACGAAGAAATCTCTAATGTTATCTCACAGCCCGATATTGTCGTGGTTTGTGATGAGAGTAAGCTTAGAAAAACAGGTTATTTCGGGATACCATCACTTGTAATTGAGATTACCTCACCATCAACGGCCAGAAATGATAAACTTATAAAGTTTAATAAATTTGAAAAAGCTGGCGTAAAAGAATATTGGATAATAGAGCCCGATACAAAGCTTGTAAGTGTGTTCATCTTACAGAATAACAACCGATATGGAAGACCCGAACTGTATACTGAGCTTGATACTGTAGTAGTGTCGATTTTCTCGGATCTGGTAATTGACTTAAACACAGTTTTTAACTTTTAAAACATCCTCAACTTCATCTCTGCAGTAATCCAGCACGAGAAAGTGAATTGCGTTTTAGGACAAACTTATTGGATATTATGATAGAATGTAAAACGGGAGGCAAGTCTGAACTGAAAATTGATGACTAGGTGGGACAGCTATGAAGGCAGAAGGTCCTTTTCATTTAGGGGATTTATTGATTCAAAAGGGTCTCTTGACGGAAGCTAATTTACAGAAAGCCCTGAATTATCAGAAGAACTATGGTGGTCGACTGGGCAATATCTTGGTTGATTTCGGCTGGATCGAGGAATCTGTGCTTCGTGAGGTATCTCAACTGATTCCGCAAAGATTAAAGCTGGGGGAAATGTTGATCCAGGCCGGTGTCTTGACCGAGGCCCAATTAAATCTGGTCCTGGAGTTTCAGCAAAAAAGTGGCGGTCTATTGGGGGATATTATCCTGTCCTTAGGATTGGCGGATGCGCAGACATTGGTAAGATTTATCGCCACCCAGCAAGGGATGGGGCGGGTCGGTTCTCAGTTTGCAGTTCACTCATCTAAAATTCCTGAAGAAATCGCCAGAGAATATCAGGCGATTGTCGTGCACACAAGTCTGAATCAAGTGGTCGTTGCGGTGGCTAAACTTCTCACAGAGGAACAAGCTAATAAATTAGAGTCGATGCTGGGATATCCCGTTGAGCAAGTGCTGGCAACCCATGCGGAACTGGAATTGCTCTGGCAACAGGCCTATGCGAGCGAGTTAATGGACATTAGTATAAAAAAACTGGCAACGGATAGTCCTGATCACTCGGCACGTACCTTATTTACTAAGCGGCAAATTGCTGGTATGATCAGCGCCTTTATTGTGCTAATAGTCAGTCTGTACATAAATACTTTTAAAACTGTTTTGTGTATTAACATACTTATTCAAATAGCTTATTTAATGGTATCGATCTTAAAGTTTGCCATGATTCTGCGTGGAACTCGCCCTACTTCTCAGCTGCGAATTGCTGATGAGGAGGTTGCTGCGCTGGATGAACGCACCCTGCCAATTTATACTGTATTGGTACCTATGTATAAAGAAAGCCGGGTGATTCGAAAATTGATAGAAAACCTGGAACAACTTGATTATCCCAAGTTTAAATTGGATATTCGTCTCCTGTTGGAGGAGGACGACCTGGAGGCCCAAGAACTCCTGCTTTCCATGAAGTTGTTGCAGCACTATACGATCATTGTCGTACCGCATTCCAGGCCTAAGACAAAACCCAAGGCCTGTAATTATGGTTTAATTCATGCCAAAGGAGAATATGTCGTTATCTATGACGCTGAGGACAGACCGGAACCGGACCAGCTTAAGAAAGTGCTCATAGCTTTTGCCAGAAGCTCTGAAACCTGTTGCTGTATTCAAGCCAAGCTTAACTATTATAATAGCGAACAAAATATACTGACCCGCTGGTTTACCCAAGAATATAGTACATGGTTTGATCTCTTGTTACCGGGCCTCATGCAGTTGAACATTCCTATTCCCCTCGGTGGAACTTCCAATCATTTTAAGACTAAGATCTTGAAGAGCCTTAACGCCTGGGATCCTTATAACGTCACGGAAGATGCAGATTTAGGGATTCGGTTATATGGAGAGGGTTTCACAACCGGAATCGTTGACTCGCGAACTTGGGAGGAAGCAAATTGTCGTATCGGAAACTGGATCAGACAGCGATCGCGCTGGATTAAAGGATATATGCTGACTTGGTTCGTGCACATGAGGTTTCCGCTGCGTCTCTGGCGACAAATCGGAACCCGGGGGATGATTGGTATCCAAGTTGTTGTTTTAGCAACGCCGCTCCTCCCTCTAATCAATCCACTTTTATGGATTTTGGTTTTGTTTTGGTATTTGACGCGCAACAATCTGATTCCCCTGATGTTCCCGGGGCCTATTTATTACATTGCTGCAACAGAGCTTATTATTGGCAACTTTATGTTTGTTTTCAGTAATGTTGCAGGTGCCTACAAGGTTATCGGCGAATTACAGATGAAAAATAATTATGCTCTTTCCTTTAGAAATATCAAATATGCCCTCTTGACACCAGTCTATTGGCTCTTAATGAGCGTCGCAGCCTATAAGGCTGCTTGGCAATTAATTAATAAGCCCTTTTACTGGGAGAAGACAAATCATGGCTTTGTTGAGCAAGTTCCGGATAAATTATCGGCGTTTTCTGAGAAAAATATCAACACGAGTGCCTAACTGAAGCACGTGGTGCCGGCGAAATGGGGTTAAAAAATGAAACTGATTTTACTTTCCGGCGGTTCGGGAAGGCGGCTTTGGCCGTTATCCAATAATTTTCGGGCGAAGCAATTTATCAAGGTCTTGGAGAATCATAACGGGGAACGCCAATCGATGGTTCAACGAGTTTGGGGCCAGCTAAAAGCAGTGGGCTTAGCAGAGTCTGCGGTCATTGCTACCAATAAGTCTCAAGTGAATATTTTGCAAAGTCAGCTGGGTGAATTTGTTGAGTTGGTCGTTGAACCGGAACAAAGGGATACCTATCCGGCAATTGCTTTAGCTGCGGCTTACTTGTCTTCGGTTCAAGGAGTCAGTCCCAGTGAAGTGGTTGCGGTAGTCCCCGTAGACTCCTATGTGGACAATTGTTTCTTCGAATTGGTTAAAGAGTTGGAGGAGGTTGTTAGGTCGACGGAAGCGGATCTTGCTTTAGTAGCAGTCACCCCCCAATACTCTTCAGAAAGACACGGCTATGTTGTACCTCGGTCAGAGCATGCCGGTCAGGAGCTTGTGAAGGTTTCTTGTTTCAAAGAAAAACCGACGCAGGAACAGGCCGAGGAGCTTATTGCTGAGCAAGCCTTGTGGAATTGCGGGGTATTTGCTTTTAAATTAGGTTATTTACTTGCTGCGTTGGAGGAGCACGGATTACCAACCGGTTATCAAGAGCTGATAAAAGACTATGCCGCCTTACCTATAATAAGTTTCGACTACGAAGTTGTTGAAAAAGCCGGCAATATTTGGGCCCTTCGTTATCAGGGGGCGTGGAAAGACCTTGGGACCTGGGACACTTTAACGGAAGAAATCTCGACACCGATTATCGGCAATGGGGTTCTGAGCGAGGATTGCCGAGGAACGCATCTGATCAACGAGTTGGATCTTCCGCTGATCGTGCTTGGATTGTCGAACGTCGTTGTTGCGGCAAGTCCGGACGGTATACTGGTAGCGGATAAAAAAGCCAGTTCCAAAGTAAAAGATCTGCTAAAAGGCTCAATTCCGCGGCCAATGTTTGAGGAACGGCGCTGGGGATGGTATCGAGTGCTTGACCATGTGAACTATGAGAATGGCTGTGAAGTTTTGACCAAACGAATTAGGATTCTGGCGGGCAAGAACTTAAGTTATCAAGTTCATTATCAACGCAGTGAAGTATGGAGTATCATCAATGGCGAAGGAGAGTTTGCTGTCGATGATGTAGTTTATGGAGTTAAGCCGGGGGATATATTGCATATTCCTGTCGGCGTTAAACATGGAATCTGGGCACGAACGGATTTGGAGTTTATCGAAGTGCAAACCGGAAGCCAGCTGATCGAAGAAGATATCACCAGGATCTTCCTGACTTGGCCCGAAGTAACGAGGCATTGTAAAAGGGCGGATTTCGCCAATTAAGACTTGCTGAAGTTTCCGTCCAGACCTGGGGAGATAGCTGATCTGGATATAGATGTTATGTTTTAGGAGTACTGTTTATATGAGGGAGCCAGACTTAAATTCGAGCCCTGGAGATGAAGAAATACAACCTTACAGAAAGGCCCTGATAATAACTTTTTTCCTCGTTTTTTTCTTGGAAATGGCAGGCGGGATCTATTATGGATATTATAAAGAAATAGTATTAAATGATGCCTTTAGCAGAACGGCCAATGCCTATTATGTGCTGTTTATTAAACCATTGAGATTTGCCTCGATTGGTTTGGTTTGGAACCCTTTGCCAAGTATGTTGCAGCTTCCCTTTGTGGCTGTGGCCAAATATTGGAAACCGATCGTGACTAATGGAATTTCAGCAGCGCTTGTTACGGCAGCTTTTGCCGCAGGAAGTTGCGTGCTGCTCTACACGACCTTTCGAAGGTATAAGATATCTACCTTTCAGACGATTATTTTGCTTATCTTATATGGATCGAATCCCTATATCTTTTTTTATGGCTTTAATGGCATGAGTGAAATTATTTTCTTTTATATGATGATTTATGCTGTCTCCCATCTCAACTTATGGATTTATCAAGGTAAACCCAGTGACATAATCAAAATTGGTTTTGCCTTAGCCTTGGCATTTCTGTGCAGGTATGAAGCAATCCCTTTTGCCGCCGCTGTTGGGTTGGGAATATTAATCATATTATGGGATAAAGAGAAGAAGTTTAGGCCATCCGCTACGCGAAAAGAAAAATATTACCATGCTGAAGCGACGGTCATCATTCTTTATACGCCGTTGTTATATTCAATCTTTATCTGGGTAATCTTTAATTGGGTTATAACCGGAAATCCTTTGTACTTTTTGAATTCTGCCTATTCCAATTCTTCCCAAAGCGAGTTCTCAGCTTTCGTGGGTACACCATTGACCGCCTGCTTTTACGTTATCAATAAGTTGATACCTTTTATTCCGGTTTTGCTTGGAATTATTGTTGTCCGAATAGTTGACCGTCGTTTGTTTAAAAAGGATTTCTTAATTTTATTATGTCTGGTCTTTACAATGATTCTTTTTCACTATTCAATGCTGTTAGGCGGCAATTCTTATGGCTGGCTGCGGTTTTTTTCTTACTGTTTGCCTATTTGCATGGCTTGGCTGCCTTATGAGTTGTCTCAAGCGAAGAAGCAAGTGAATCCCAAGCTGCCCTTTGTTGTCCTGGCCTGTTCTTTACTTGTGTCATCGGTTTTGACAGGATATTTCTTAAACGATCCAGAACTTTCCCCGGAAGAGAACAATTTAACCATCTCTACCGAAAGTCGTCAAGTCGCTGAATACATTAATGACAATCTTCCCGATGAGACCATCCTTGCGGATTCCTTTTTAACGGGAAGCATTATTCTCAATATTGATAATATCGATAATGTTGTCACTAGTGCCAGCCTTGGTTTTTATGATATAGTAAACAATCCCCTCAAATATGGAATCTCGTATATCTTAGTACCCGACCCATCGAGAATTGGACATCTTGATGCCATTAATGCAAGATATCCCTATCTCTATGCGAATGGCCTTGACTGGTGTGTCAAGGTTAAAGATTTTGATGGCTATAAGCTTTTCAAAGTGATTTATTAGCTTGCAGGATTTATTAGAACGCAGGTCTTTTTGGGGCCTTGACTACCTTGGAAAGGATTAAAGTTCTTATGAAGAAGCTTCTGCTTTATATCATAATTCTTTTCTATGTAAGTATGCTGCTGTTACCGGCCTCTGCTTCTGCCGCAGATGCAAATAGTCCTGCTGCGGTACCGAGAAATATTATGCTGTTTAATGAAGATCAGAAATTCGATCAGCCTAAGAATTCCGTATCCTATTGGTTTAATATCCCATCAGGGGCTGAACTTGCTGATTGTTATGTTAACCTGCATATTTCCTTTTCCGATACTTTAATCGCCAATCGTTCCAATCTAAGTCTGACGGTCAACGATTCTCCGATAGATACCAAGTGGATTAATGATCTTAAATCGCCGGCAACCAACTGGTGGAAGGTAACCATTCCGCCGACAATACTCAAAGTCAATGCTATCAATGAGATTAAGATTCAGAGCAATCAAAGGTCGATTGAAGGAGATTGCGCCGACATCGATAATGAAAGTAACTGGATGATCATCCACAAAGATTCTGAGCTGGGAATTACCGTGAACAAATATGCCGATGCTTTATTGTCAAATATGTTACCGATTTATGGAGATAACCTGTTAAATAAATATACAATCGCTTCGGACTTCGTTTTAGCAAAAATGGAGGATAAGGACTCTCTTTCGTCTCTGCTCAAATTGTCATCGTCAATAGGGAAAATATATAGCGATAAAAATGACTTGGATTATAACGTTACCGCAGGGAGCAGTGACAACAATTCTCTTAAAAGTAAAATATTTATCGGGCCAATCAGTGACTGGGCCACAAGTACACAGCTCAATTTGCCTACCCCAAAATTAGGACCGGCGCAAGGCTTTATTTCTATTCGCAGTCAGCCGACTTCGGGAACAACGCCATCCTCAGGAAATGACCGTACCTCTTTTAATACTTTGATTACCGGAAACGATCCGGAGGGTCTGAACAAAGCGATCAATTTTTTGGCAAGTAAACAACTGATGGATCAAGTAAAAAGCAATTCGCTGTTGATTAACTCGGATGCCCCAATAGAACGGGTGCCCTTTGCGGAAAAGCAGGATGGACTTTACAAGTTCTCGGATTTTGGGTATGGGAACCTCAATCTCGCGGGAGCATTTCATCAGAAAACTTATTTGACTTTTGTGCAACCTCAGGGTATTCAGAGCGCCAACGGCTCCTATCTGAATATTAAATTTAATCATTCCAAAGTCTTGGTTTCCGACCGATCGATTATGACTGTCTATGTCAATGGGATTGCTGCCAATAGTGTGAAACTTTCAGCAGCAAATGCTGAAGACGGGACTTTGAAAGTAGTTATTCCTGAGGAAGCTTTAAAGTCGAGTGTGATTAACGTTGGAATTGAATGCTATAATTATTTAGGTGTGATCGATTGTTCGAAAGATTATGATGAGAGTGCTTGGACTGCTGTCAGTCAAGATTCGGAGATTTGTTTATTGCCGGGAAACGCAGTCATTCTGCCAAGTCTGAGTTCATTTCCCTATATCTATACTAAGCAGGAGAAAGATGTCCCCCAAGTAGTGCTCGGCTTGCCGAACCCTCTAAATCGTTTGCTGTTAGAAGCAGCCGCCCTAATCGCAACTCGTGCCGGTCAGAGTACAGGTGAGACTCTTAACTGGAATCTAATTGGGTCCGGCAACACCTTGACTCCTGAGCAGGAAAAAATGGATATCGTGTATCTGGGCTCCTATAAAAACATCAATCTTCCGCAGAGCGTCAAAAATCAGCTCTATGTTGCCTCTTCAGGAGATGGAACGTTCAATATTAAAGCAGGATTAAAGTTACAACCGGAAACTCTTCAAAACAAGGTCTTAATTCAAGTCGTAAGATCTCCGTGGGTCGCCACAAAAAGGCTTTATGTAATCAGCTATGACAATGATAATAATCTAAACACGTTGAAAAAGCTTCTTAGCGGCGGTGACCTTCTCCATCAAATGACTGGAGAGATTGCTGTAGTCGATGCGGATAATGAGATTCATAATTTTACCTATGAGGAAAAATCGACGGTAAGTCCTATAAAAACAATCGGGGACCGAGTTCATGACGTTGAAAACTTGACTCATCTTCCCTGGTGGCTGATGCTGATTTGTATTCTTGTGATCGTCAGTGGAGCAGTAATTATGTTTGGACCGACAAAGAAGACTCATAAAATCCGCAAAACTTGAAATACCGGAAAGGGATTGTAGTTCAGCATGCAATATTATGACAGAATAATCATAGGCGCAGGAATGTACGGACTATATGCGGCGGTCAGGTTATGTGACAAGGGGTTTTCTGTCTTAGTGATCGACGCTGAAGATGAGCCTTTTCAACGAGGCTCTTACATCAATCAAGCTCGCCTACATAATGGCTACCACTATCCGCGTTCCTATGCGACGGCAGCGAAATCGGCGCGTTATTTTGAGCGGTTTGTGCAAGATTATGGAGACTGCATTGGTATGAATCTGACTCAAATATATGCCGTGGCCAGTGAATACAGCTGGACAAACGGACAGCAATTCCATAAGTTCTGTAAAAATTTAGATCTGCTCTGCGATGAAATAAGCAAGGAGAAATATTTTAATCCCTTAACAATCGATAAAGCGTTTCTAACCAAAGAATATACCTATGATGCCAGGCTCTTAAAGGAAAGATTGTTACAAAACTTATTTGGCAAGCAGTGTGCCTTTGCTTTTCATGTCAAGATCCAGTCAATTGAAAAAAATCAAGCTGAATTTATCCTGACCTCGGATAATGGCAAGCAATACGTTTGTCCGTTTATGTTAAATGCGACTTATGCGGGAACTAATCAAATCCACCGGTTGCTTGGCTATGAAGCGCTTCCTATTAAATATGAGCTTTGTGAAGTCATTCTCTGCAATGTTTCGGATGAGTTAAAAAATGTGGGGTTAACGATCATGGACGGTCCCTTTTTTTCGATAATGCCCTTCGGAAAAACAGGGTATCACACGATTACAGCGGTATCCCGAACCCCCCACTTTACCTGTTATGAGCCTCTGCCGAAATTCTCCTGTCAGAAGACAAATTCAAAATGCACGCCGGAGTTTTCTCAAAACTGCAATCAATGTACAGGCAGACCGGAGTCTGCTTTTGTGGAAATGGTTCAAATTGCCAAGAAGTATTTGCGCGAGGAGATTTTTATAAACTATATTGAATCCTTATTTACCCTGAAGCCAATTTTAAGGGCTTCCGAAATTGATGATTCGAGACCGACTCTTATTCGAAAATATTCCAAAAATCCTTTTTTCTATACGGTTTTTTCCGGGAAGCTAAACACGATGTATGACTTGGATGATATCCTGTAGGGGAGGTTAATTAGGATGAGCTATCTTGAGGAAAATTTTATATCGGTTGTTATCGTTGTTTCTAATGATAAAAACATTATTCAAGATAGGATCAATCGGATCTTCAGAGTTCTAAATGAAAAATTTAAATATTCCGAAGTGATTCTGGTGGATAATATGTCCAGCGATGGAACCCTTGAGCTGCTGAAACAGTCTAAGCATAAGCTGACCATTATTGAATTGCCCAAAAAGCACAATAGTCAACAGGCCCTTGCGGCGGGAATCGACATTGCCATCGGTGATTATCTGGTTGAGATAGAGGACCCCAGCCTTGAAATCAATTACACCGTTATAATCGATATGTATCAGGAGTGTTTAAGTGGTAATGATTTCGTCTTTTATACTCCAGAGAAAATCAGCTGGACTTCAAATATCTTCCACGGACTATTAAATCGGTGTTTCAAAGCTTCTTTCACTTCGGATATCAGTTCCTCAATCATAACCTTATCTTCGCGGCGAGGGCAAAACAGAACGGCGGCAATCGGCTCTCGAATAGTAAATAGATATGTTTCCTATGTCCTGTGCGGGCTGCGTACCAGTACTATAAAAAGCAATATTCGCTATAACAACCGACGCGGTTGGATACAGAATTTAAACTTGATGATTGATACGTTTATTTATTATACGGATTTTATTGTCAAGTTCTCGATGGTGGTTGCGGTCGCTTTTTTTCTGATCTCTTTATTAGCCGGAATCTATAGCGTCAGCGCTTTTCTGACTAAGATAACAGCTCCGGGCTGGGCGTCGATGGTTGTCTTTGGGAGTGTCGGCTTTTCCGGGGTTTTTCTGATGTTTGCTATTGTTGCCAAATATTTGCATCACATCTTAAATGACTCCTCGGGAACCAAAAGCTATGTCTTTAGGTCGGTAGATAAAAACTAAGAGAGATTCCTGGGCTGAAAGAAGCTGTAAAAGGTTTTTTTCATGCCGTTTTGTGCCTCGGAAAGGAAGGGATCTTAAGATGCCTAAGAATTTGATTTCGGTGATTGCCCCCATGTATAACGAAGAAGAACTTGTTTTTGAATATTGTACAACGACACTTCAGGTCCTTGAGCAATTACACGAACATTATAACTCCGAGCTGGTTTTGGTTAACGACGGCTCGACGGATAGAACCTTAGAAAGAATGCTCCAAATACATAAACAGCATCAGAGCATAATCACGATTGTCAGTTTATCCAGAAACTTTGGTTTAGAAGCGGCCGTCAATGCCGGATTGCTGAAAGCAGCCGGGGATGCGGTGGTTGTAATGGATGCAGATTTACAGGATCCCCCTGCTTTAATATTTGAAATGGTTAAAGCCTGGGAGAAGGGGGCCAATGTTGTAATAGGCAGCAGAATCGAAAGAAGCCATGATAAATTTTTCAAGAAGATTTCGGCCAATCTCTATTATACAATGTTGAAGTCATATTCAGGCAAACTTAGTTTAGAGAAAAATGCGGCAAATTATCGCTTGCTGGATCGAAAAGCGGTCAATCAACTACTGAGTCTCCCGGAAGTAAATAGAACGTTCAGAGTTCTGGTACCTTTTATCGGTATGAGGACTGCGACAGTGGAGTATGGCAGAGAGAAGAGAGCGGCCGGTGAAACGAAATATCATCTGGGTTCTATGATCCGGTATGGGTTAGATAGCTTAACCGGAATAACGGTAGAACCTCTGAGAAAAATAATCTGGACTTTACCGATAACTTTACTCTTGGCGGTTTTTTCGATCATCGGGCTGATAATCTCGAAAGATGTCTGGCGGGTAGGTTTTATGCTTAGTTTGATTATCTCAGTGCTATTCCTGATCTTGTTTGTATGTATTGGATTGCTGGGAGAATATATTGCTCAAATTATGATAGAAGTTAAAGGACGCCCCAGTGCTATTATTTATGAATATCTGCCCTGTGAAAATGCGAAAAAAGGAGAATTGTAATGGAGTTTGTAAGGATGGGTTGTTCTGGGTTAAGAACCACTTTAATTACCTTTGGGACCGCTCTGACGATTGGGACGGAGGATACCAGCGCTGCCTTTGCCGACAGTCTGATTGATAAAGCCTGGCAGCTTGGCATCCGTTCCTTTGATGTCTCCAATAACTATGGGATGGGTCTGACCGAGAGTTTATTGGGAAAGGCCTTGTTGAAATATGACAGGCAGGAGTATGTCGTTGCAACGAAAGGAGCTTGGCCAATCGGTGAAAGCCCGTATCACCGGGGATTATCCAGAAAACATATTCTCTGGGCTTTTGAACAATCTTTACAGAGGTTGGGAATGGACTATGTCGATGTGTATTATGCCCACAGGTACGATAGTGACGCTTCAATGGAAGAAACAGTAAGAACCTTTAACTTCTTAATCAACTCAGGGAAAATACGCTATTGGGCTACTTCTGAATGGCCGGTCGCGGCCCTTGAGGAATGCCATGAGGTTTGTGACAGATTGGGCTTGGAGAAGCCAATCATTGAGCAATTTATCTATTCCTTTCCGATACGCAAGGCAGAGACTAATGGCGTAAAAACGTTTTGCGAGCGAAATGGCGTGGGGATGATGGGATTTTCCCCTTTGGCCCAAGGTCTGCTGACAGGAAAGTATGAAAATGGGATTCCTCAGAATTCCAGAATCGCCAAAGGCATTAAAATTAATTATGCCAAGACGATAGATATTTATAATCAGAATAAAACTAAAATCGATTGCTTTGTGAGGCTATGTCATAAATACGAAGTTAAAGGTAGTCAGGCCGCAATTCAGTGGTGTATCAGAAATAAGGTGTTTCCTGTACTTGGGTCAAGTAACCCCCAACAATTAGAGGAAAACGTGGCAGGTCTGAAGGTAATCATTCCAAGTCCATTTTGGGAAGAGCTTGCCGACATCAATTAAGGACGGTGTTTGTTATTGAACTAGGAATTTCTAATCTTGCCTGGCGAGCTGAAGATGACGCTTTGATTTATGACAGCATGAAAAAATTGGGGTTTACTGCGTTAGAAATTGCCCCGACCCGTTGGGTAGTCAGTGATCCTTATGAATATCCCAATATAGTTTTGGCCCAAAAAATCATTAAAGACCTACAGCAAAAATATGGGTTCAAGATCCGGTCCATGCAGTCTATTTTATTCGGGGTGACTGACAGAATCTTTTATGGTGCTCAGGAAAGAAGCAAGTTATTAGCTTATCTGCGGAAAGCGATAACCTATGCTTCGGAAATCGGATGTAGTAACCTAGTGTTCGGATGTCCTAAAAATAGGAACATTGTGGACTATGAGACGCAATATGAGCTTGGAGTCGAGTTCTTTTATGAACTGGCAAAGTTTGCTCAAGAAAAAGATGTTCGTTTCTCCATTGAAGCGAATCCCTTGATTTATAATACGAATTATATTAATACGACCCAACAAGCGATGCAGCTTATTCAACAAGTAAATTGTAGTGCATTTGGTTTGAATTTAGATCTGGGAACAATGATTGAAAATAAAGAAGATCTTCGAGATGTCAAAACATATCTGGAATACATTAACCATGTCCACATTAGTGAACCATATCTTGCCGTTATTCAGGAACGACAGGAGCATAAAGAGTTATTGCAAATTTTAAGATCCGGTGGCTATAATAAAGCCGTTTGTCTGGAAATGAAACTAAATGAGGAGGTCTATCAGCTACTGGGGGCCATGGAATATATCTCATCGGAATATTATGGCAATTAGACTAACGTACTTTGTATCTCATCTTGGTTTATCCCCAATTTTCGTAGAAGTTCATCTTGATCAATAAATTGACCTTTTGCTTTTACTTCTTCAAGATGGGACTGTTTTCCGCTGTGATAAATTCATGTTCGGACTTATTAATTTCATCCCATTTCTTTTGGCTTTCTCTAACCTTTAAAAATTCCGCTAAAGCCGCCTCCCGACGACGATCAGGTAGGCGGTTTTTATTATAATTGTGGATAAGCAAAATCTTTCCCTTTCAAGCATAAGTATTAGAATAACAACGTGCGAAAGGGGTGGAGATGATGTTCACGGAACTATTTCTTGTCAGTATTGCGCTCTCCGTTCTTAAGGGAGTTTCTCTACTGGTCTCGTATATCAACAACAATGCTTTTCCCCAACCCTTAAATGAGCAAGAAGAAGCGCGGTATTTGGAGATTCTTAGTCTCAGCAAAACAGAGCCCTTCACCCTTACCCGCGAGGTAGAGCAAGCGCGCAATACTTTAGTGGAGCATAATTTGCGCTTGGTGGCCCATCTTGTCAAGAAGTTTGATGGAACAGGGGAAGATGGCGACGATCTCATTTCCATCGGCACGATTGGTCTAATCAAGGGGATTAACACCTTCGATCCAAATAAAGGGACAAAGCTGGCCACCTATGCAGCACGGTGCATTGAAAATGAAATCCTGATGCATTTGAGGTCACTGAAGAAATCGCGGGGCGAAGTTTCAATTTACGATCCGATTGGGACGGATAAAGAGGGTAATGAAATCTCACTGATTGATGTTCTGGGGTCGAATGAGGAGGATATCTCCATCAAGGTGGAAAACAAGTCGGAGCAAAAGGCTCTGCTGGAACTTGTGAAAAAGTTAAATCGCAGAGAAAAGATGGTACTTCAGTTGCGTTATGGGTTGATGAACAGCCCGAAACGGACGCAACGGGAGATTGCCAAGGCCATGGAGATTTCACGATCGTATGTTTCGCGCATTGAGAAGAAAGCAATCCAAAAATTGATGGAAGAGATGGGGAAGATCAATTCTACTAAGTAAATTATTGAAGCTTGCTTGTCCAGTAGGTCAAAGTAATACAATTCCAGCGAATCTACCGCCGGAGCCGAAGCATAACTTTACATCCCGCATGAAATCAGGGGTGTAAAGCTTTTTAAAGTAACTTCGGATTCTACTGTGCAAAATTATACGCAAGCCACTATAATTTTCTATTAAACATAAGAACAAGCAGCGCACACAGATTATGATCGCAACCGGACTTTGAGCTTCATATTCTTGAGTTGCCGAAAATCAAGAAGCTCAACCGAGAACCCCAAAATGCCTTGGAAGAATGGTTTATCTATCTCAATGATGTTCAGGGAGGGGAACTGGAGGTGATCGCGATGAGCAACCCAGCCATTCGCAAACCGAAGAAGTCAGCGACGTAGTTTCAATCTAGTTGAGTTTGACGCCTGTTGGGAAAGATATGGAGTTCCAAAGCCAAGAATTGTTGAGTCGGATCGAATACAATTTCACTTTGATTTTTAATGCTGGAAATACGGAAGCGAGTACTTTTGAAGAGCTCGGTGCGGGAAATCCGCTCGCCGGGATCTGTGCGGGGGGCACCGGGTAACCAGTGCTTCTACCGTGACAATAATATTGAAATTTAGTTAGTTTATGTTTAGTAAGCTGGTTAATTCGACAGGAGATTTCTATCGAAAATACTTTTGTGTAGCAAATAGTTAATCAAACTCAGAGGTGATTAGGGGTGACATTGAATAAATCCAGTTCTTTTTAAACATAATGGTTTCTACAATGTGACTTGAGGAGATGTTAATTATGGATTGTCCCTATTGTGGAGAACATATGATTGAAGGATTTCTTCTCAGCGAACGAAGATGTGGATGGGCAGAAAAACCTGCATTTTTTACAAAATGGGAAGTGAGTTTAATTTCTCTTTCAATATTTACTTATGGAAAAAAGCAAGCGTACTGTTGTCGTAAATGTCATAAAATTATTATTGATTATTAAATGTGTTCTGATGTATTCCGGCACGTCACCGATAGTATATCACCCGTGTCGGCTGCATCTTACTATGTTGAAGAAGAACATCGGTTTAGGTATAGCTGCCTTGATAAAGCCTAGCCAGCAGTCAAGTGCCGAATCATAGCACCACCGGAGCGTTTTGGGCGTTTGCGGGTTTTGTTTGTAATGAATTGCCAAATTAAGAGGAAAGAATGGGAATGTGAGCATGAAGGTGAGAGGGGTATTCACAGTCTAACGTGTTTAGCCATCTTTAAGCAGGGCGAACGTACGCTATGGGCCTTGCCCCGGCCCTCGCCCCGGGAGTAGCCTGCTGGAGTGAAGTCCTGGAGAAATGGGAAGTTCATAGATATTTTGGTTACAGGTTTCTTTTCAATGATTCTGGTGCTGAAAGTCTGATAACCTCAGCCTAATCTTCTCCAAAAGTGCAATCCGCGCTTCATTTTACCATCTTATGGATGTTTCGATTCTCAACGTTCACTAATATCCCGAATAATTGTCTGATTTGATGTCTTATCGAGTGGTATTCCTTCGTTCTAACCCATTATTCCCTCTAAATTGGCGCAAGAATCCCTTGGAGTGTTGCTGAATTTTTTTTGTTTCTGTTGTTCTGACGAGTATCTCCTTGCAAGAAACGAACGATCTGATGGAAATTATGAGCAATAGCTTTTAATCCCATGGTCAGGGTACAACGTACTAAACCACGTACTCTCAGTTTTCCTGCTCCACGTGCCCGTTTTAAAGCGGAATTCGTTCCTTCAATCGCAGCACGTTTACTACCGTTTTCGTTTCGATCTTTCTTGTCCATGAGAATTAATCGGGTAGTTTCAGCGATAAGACTTTTTTGATTGAAGCGCAAGACGGTGTCCTTCTTTTGGAACTTGACAGGGCATTGATCCTTTAAGAGACATTGATTGCAGATGCTTCGGTCAAAATGAGCACTCAGGATTCCACTCTGTGAATTAAAATCGCTCCGCATGGGTATTTGTGAGTTTGGACAATTCAAGATAATTTGAAAGTTTTTTATGTTAAAAGCGTTGTAAGGCAGTTTGTTTGAAATAGCCTTTCGTCCCGTCATATCCGTATAATGGAGTTTCGTTCCAAGACCTTCCGCTTTTTTAACGAGATCGCTACTATAATATCCACCATCCACGTAAAGATCTTTCGCAGGAGTGGTTTTTTGAAGTCTTTCTAGACTTTGATCCGCCATTTTGACATCACTCGTACTATTTGGTTCCATCTGGTAATCCGTCACTATTTGAACGGGATTAGCCTCCGCGCAGGTCTCTGTGAGATTGACCGCAAAGCCAACGTGATTTTTGCCCGCCTTTTTCCGAAACGTTGCCTCTGAATCAAAGGCTGATTGAAGGGAACTCGCGGCGATATCCTTGTTTTCTTTAGCCAGCCATACTTTACGTTGGTCATCATAAATCGTTTGTTCCTTCAAAAAGCGGACGAGTACCTGAAACTCTGAACGCAGCTGAAGCTCCGCGTTATCCTTCACAAGTTGGCTGAGTTCACCTCCTAAATTTAAGAGTTTTTCTAGTCGTGAGGAGACTTCGGTATCTTTCAATTTGTAGAGGAGGGTTGTCTTGTAATGGGAATCCAATACTTCTAAAAGGTCCGAGCTGAGAATCTCTGGAGGACAGGCCTTGATTGCTTGGAGTAAAACATCATAAGCCAAGGCGAGACGTCCAGCCCGTTTGATGTTCGACATGACCTGAGTTGAATCCATCCTCTGTTCATCGGTATCTAGTTGAGCGACTTTAATGAAGTGTTGGACGAGAGTCTCAAACTGTTGAAAGATCACATCCCCTTCTTTAGGATGATCTAAGGTGTATTGGTACAGCCTGGCTCGAAATTCATAGAAAGTTCTGCGTGCGAAATACCGTTCGCCGATATTACGGAGGCCAACAGCATAGGAAATTTGAAAGTCGTAGGCAAAGGCGTCAAATAGTACTTCATCCGTATAATTCTTTAAATGCTTGATGATTTCCAGAGCCACCAAGATATTGATCGGAAAATTCGGACGTCCATTATTGCTGCAATAGAGGGGTTCGAATAAACCTTCGCTGATTTTACAAAAAACATGCTTGTAAAACAGTCCAGCCCAACTATTTTCCAGTTTCTTTTTATAGCGATGATCCATTCCGCCCAAATTATCAAACAATTTATCTTGTTTGTGCGACGTATTCTCTCTAAACAAATCAAAATTCACCTCATATAACAGTATAGATAAATTACATCTCTATATCTCACAATATCTTCACCATACTGTATAATTCAACATTTATGGGGCGAAATCCTGCTTTAGGTTGAAAATTTAGGGGGTTTTTGCACCAGAATCATAGATACATTTTTGTTGATAAACAAAGTGGAAAAGACTTTAACAGACTGGAATATCAATTAATGAAAAGGTTTTGTGAAGAAGGAGATTTGGTTTATATCGATTCCCTTGACAGGCTTGGAAGAAATTATGACGGTATAATAACTGAATGGAAGCATATTACGAGGATCGTTAATGCTAATATAGTGTGCTTAGATAATGAAACTCTATTTGATAGTAGAAAGTTCAAGTCTATGGGTGATATAGGGAAATTAATGGAAGACCAATTTCTAAGCCTTCTTTCATATGTTGCAGAGCAGGAACGTAAAAAAATAAAACAAAGACAAGCAGAAGGAATTATAATAGCAAAATCCCAGGGTAAGTACAAAGGTAGAAAGAAAATAGAAATTGATTATAAATTCGAAACTATATATTTTAGATGGAAGAGCAAAGAAATAACTGCTACCAGAGCTATGGATTTATTAGAGGTAAAGAGAAATACATTTTATAGGAGAGTTAAAGAATACGAAACAAACCTAAAATGGCAGGTTAAACAAAATATCATGTCACAAAGTAACAGTTGATTACTTGAGCATCCTTTAAGATTTTCAAATTACGCATGCAATGGATAATGATATTGATAAGGTATCGCTATTTTCTACTATCTCAGAGAGTATTCCCGAAACAACGGGTATACAGTTTCGTTTGTACTAATGCATATAGGAGAATTATAACTTGGCAACTATTGAACGCACAGCTTATCCAAGATTTAAAAGAAATATTGATGCAAAAGAACTTGTACAGATTTACACACTAAAACATGAAGAGATTGAAGTAGCCCATAGAGCCGCAAAAGGAGAAATTCAAGTCCTGAATTTCATTCTTCTGTTAAAGTCATTTCAAAGATTAGGCTATTTCCCAAGAATTGATGAAATTCCAACTGAAATTATAAAACACCTTCGTTCGCAATTGAATATTACATCCGATATGGACCTTACTCTACCGAATAGAACACTTTACCGATATAAAAGCTTAATTAGGGAATATTTAAATGTTACAGAATTTGGAGCAAGTGCAAGACATGTAATTACAGAAGCTACCTACAAATCAGCCAAAGTCATGAACAATCCCGCTGACCTTATAAATGTAGCAATTGAATCATTAGTTAAAGAGCGATTTGAACTTCCTGCATTTAGCACATTGGATCGCTCAGTTCGTCATATTCGTACATTAGTTAATTCAAATATTTATGAAAATGTACTAAATAAATTAACTTCAGGTGAAAAATGTCAGTTGGATAACTTATTAAATGTTGAAAACTCAGAAACCTATTCAAGGTTCAATTCTCTTAAAGAGACACCGAAACGTGCGACGATTAACCATCTTAAGGCACTGGAAAACATATACCAACTGCTTTTATCAATGGGGGATGTTGAAAGTTTAATCAAAGATATTCCAATTGCAAAAATTAAACACTTTGCGGCTGAAGCTAGAGTTCTTGATGCTTCTGAAATAAATAAATTTTCTATTGCAAAAAAATACACTTCAATTTTATGTTTAATATATATGTCAAAAGTCAGGGTGCGAGATAATCTAGTAGAAATGTTTTTAAAGTGCCTCCGTAAGATTCAGAATAAAGGCAAAGATGAACTGGAAAAGATTAAAGAACAAAATCGTTCAAAAATAGAAAATCTAATTTCGATTTTAACGAATGTACTTGAGAAAACAAATGATAATAGTAATGATGTCATACTTGGGCAACAAGTTAGAGAAATAGTAAAGAAAAACGGTGGTATTGAAGTACTTCTTACCGATTGCGATACTGTTTCTTTATATAACGGAAATAATTACTTGCCTTCACTATGGAAATTCTATAAAAGTTACAGAAAATCTTTGTTTAGATTATTGGAACTACTTAAAATTCGTACCGCTACTCAAGAACAATCCTTAATTCAAGCACTAAATTTCCTGCTTGCAAATAAAGATAAACGCGTTGAACGCTTACCTGCCACACTCGATTTAGATTTTACAAGTGTTCAATGGAAAAATACTGTCATTGTAAAAGAAGGTGGCACTACCTTTTTAGTACGAAGGCATCTAGAGGTATGTGTTTTTTATTATCTGGCATCTGGATTAAAGACTGGGGATTTATGTATTAATACTTCTGAAGAATTTGCAGACTATAGAGAACAGCTTTTACCTTGGAATGAATGCGAGCCTTTAATTTCTGACTTTTGTGCAGAAATGAATTTCAAAGAAAATCCAGGTGAATTTATAGAACAGTTGAAAACATTGCTAAAAGAAAAATCCATAGAAGTAGATATACACTATCCTGATAATGGCCAAATTATTATTAACGAAAAAAACGAACCTATACTTAAACGTGCTAAGGCTAAAAATGTCTCAAAGAGTACTGCTGATTTAGAAAATGCTATCTATAAGTATTTACCTGAGCGCGATATAATTCAAATCCTTTGCAATGTAGAACACTGGCTAAATTGGACACGACATTTCGGACCATTATCGGGTTCCGATCCTAAACTAGAAAATGCGATTGAAAGATATGTTACCTTGGTATTTGGATATGGGTGTAATCTTGGTCCCACTCAAACCTCAAGACATATGAAAAATTCAGTAACTCCACATATGCTATCCTTTGCAAATCGAAGGCACATTACAGCAAGTAGATTGGATGAAGCAATTAAAGATATAATCAATTTGTATAATAAATGTTATCTGCCAAAATTATGGGGTAACAATAAGATTGCAGCAGTTGATGGTACGATGTTTGACCTTTATAAAGAAAATTTAGTATCAGAATATCACATAAGATATGGGGGAAATGGTGGAATTGCATATCATCATGTTTCAGACACATACATAGCCCTATTTAGCCACTTTATTCCCTGTGGAGTATGGGAAGCAATATATATTATAGATGGATTACTTAAAAACAAATCTGATGTTCAACCAGATACAATACATGGAGACACTCAAGCACAATCATCACCTGTTTTCGCACTAACGTACTTGTTAGGAATTAAGCTAATGCCCCGAATTAGAAACTGGAAGGATTTAAAGTTTTATCGTTTTGATAAAATTCATGAATATAAGCATATAAATTCTTTATTTAGTGACATTGTAGATTGGAAATTAATCGAAACTCATTGGAAAGATATGCTCCAAGTAATTTTATCAATTAAAACTGGAAAAATAGTGCCTTCTACACTTCTAAGAAAGCTAAATAATTATAGTCACAAAAACAAGCTATACCAAGCATTTAGAGAATTAGGAAGAGTAATCCGAACCATTTTTCTTTTGCAATATATTT
>Ga0326727_10007553_pt1 | contig 28595 bp, 18 predicted proteins | sample MB2enrmetagenome_FD_207643 | JGI IMG/M metagenome (GOLD analysis project Ga0326727, IMG submission 207643) | Lab enriched peat soil microbial communities from McLean, Ithaca, NY, United States - MB29MY | ecosystem: Environmental > Terrestrial > Soil > Wetlands > Peat | place: USA: New York... | reverse complement strand
CCAGAACCTCGATGCGGCGATTGAGGGCGGGATCGGGAGCGGAGGGAGGGGTGGTTTGCGCCTTGCAGCCAATGGTGAGGCCAAGAAGCAGCATTCCGGCCAAAAAACGAGCGTCTGCCAAGATGATCTCCTCTCAGGAAAGGATAACGCAGGGGGCGGGTTTCAGGTTTCAGGGGTCAGGTGTCAGGGGCGGGTGTCAGGAGCGAGTGTGAGTGTGAGTGTGAGTGTGAGTGTGAGTGCGAACGCGGGTGTGGGCGTTCTTGCATCGCTTCATCCTGCGGTTGAGGTTACAGAAAGAGACAAGGGCGGCGAGTTGGGGTCGCTGGCGCGACGTGGCGAGTTCGCAGGTTGGCGGATGCATCGATCGAGGCTGGAAGCAGGTCTGCAAGCGGTTGAGATTACGCAAAGAGACAAGAGCGGCGAGTTGGCGTCGCTGGCGCGACGTGGCGAGTTCGCAGGTTGGCTGATGCATCGATCGAGGCCGGAAGCAGGTCTGCAAGCGGTTGAGATTACGCAAAGAGACAAGAGCGGCGGGTTGGCGTCGCTGGCGCGACGTGGCGAGTTGGCAGGTTGGCTGATTTGTCGATCGGGGCCGGAAGCGCCGGCGCGCGGGGAAACCGACGCCTGAATGCTGAAACCTGACACCTGGCGTCTGACACCTGATCCCTGCCGTCAATACGCGGGCGGGAGGGTGGGATCGCGGAATACGGAGTTGGCGCGGCGAATGTCGCCGACGTTGCCGAAGTTGGCCAGGGTGAAGCTATAGAGCCACTGGGTTTCGTCGCGGCTTGTGGAGCCGACGTTGCCCAGCTCGAAACGGCGGTAGCCGAGGGTGAGGCCGCAGCAGTTCCAGTTGTAGACGGCCTGCGCGCCTTCGTACTGCACCAGGTGCTGGAGAAAGTCGTATCCGCCGTTGACCGCGAGGTTGAATCCGTTGCCGCTGGGCTTGCCGATTTCGAGGAACGGCTGGATCTGCTGGCTCTTGAGGGTGGAAGGAGCGACGCCCGGCGATACCTGATCGGCCACGGCGTTCAAGAGCGCGTGTCCCAGCCCCAGGGTGGTGCGTCCGAAGCTGTAGCCCGCGAAGATGTTGTCGGCTGCCAGCTCGCCGGCGATGGTGTCGTAGGCCAGGTCCCACTGGATGCGCAGATTGTCGATGGCGTCAAAACGGATGCGCGAGGTAATGGGCGCAAGGTTGCGCGGCGATGTGAGAAACGTGGGCGCCATCAGGTCCAGAGTGGCATTGAAGACGTTGCGGCGGCCGGGAATGAGGGCTCCGCCAAAGTTGGGATCGATAAAGTACTCCTGGGCGATCTCCCAGGTGGCCCACTCGCGCGGGGCGCTGGGGCAGATGGCGGTGCTTCCAGTGTCTTCCGAGGCCTCGGCACCGCTTTCGGCTTTCTTATCGCTCGCGCCACAAGGCTTCGCGTCCGTTGGCCGGAGATAAAACCGTTGTGTCAGCGAGAAGCCGGCTTCATTGACATCGCTGGCAACGTCCGTGGTATCGAACAAAAGCACGTTGCGGGCCTGCGAACCGATACCGCCGACGTAGCGGTAACTCAGATCCGGCTCGATGACGTGGCGCAGCTCGCGATGCCACAAGGGAAGCTCGTAATCGCGCTCGAGCGCGGGCGGACGAATGTCGATCGAGGCTTCGAGATCGGTGCGATTGAGAGGCTCGTGGCTGATTTTGGGCGTGGTGAAGGGGCCGGTGAGCGCGGGCGTCCGGCTGATGGTGTAGGCGGTATCGCGCAGGGCAACTTCAGGCAGGAAGCTCCAACCCGCGGCCGAGATCGGCATGGAGAGATGGGGATAGAAGTCGAGCCGTCCCACGTTGCGCGCGTAGAAGAACGGCTCGGAGCGGTTGAGATAGCCGAGCGACGAACCCAGCCCCCAATAGAGCAGCCCACTGCCCAGCGGCCGGTCCAGCACATCGTAGCGCAGCAGCGGCAGGCGCAGAATCTTCACCTCGTCGCCGTTGGTGGTGCTGGCAAAGGATTGGAAGCGGTCCAGCCAGACCGAGGGAATCATGCCGTTGCGGTTGTGGGTGAAGACGACGTCGCTGGAAACCTCGGAGCTGATGGCCTGCGCGTAGTTGTCGTTGAAGACCAGGCGGTAGACGTAGCTGGAAAGGTATTCCATGGCGCCGGAGACGCGCGTGGCGGGGGAAAAATCCTTGCGTCCGAGGATCGACACATCCACACCGCCCTGGTTGACGAGCTGGTTTGTGATCTGGCCGGTCTGAGTGTCGGTCGTGGCTTCCTCGACGCCGCGATCGAGGAGGGCATTCCAGCGCGCCGTCAGGTGGTCGAGGCCAGGGCCTTTGTAACGGAAATCGCCGTTGGGCGCCCAGCCGCGCTTGGAGTAATACTCCGCGCCCACCACCGCGTCCATGCTGCGATTGATGACCCAGTAGAACTGTTCGCCGAAGGTGTAGCCGCGGATCGACGATCCGTTGCTGACGACCGGCGTGAGGAAACCGCTGACGCGGCCGGTCTCGTTGGCGGGGTGGTGCAGATAGGGGAGGTAGAAGACGGGCACGCCGAGGAATTCGAAAAACGCGTTCGACGTGGATGCCTTGTCGTTGTCCAAGTTGATGGAATGGGCAATGATTCGCCAGTCGGGATGCGGGAGGCGGCAGTTGGTGATGGAGCCGTCCACGATGCGGTAGCGGCCCTCGCCCGTCTGGAGCAGCACTCGGCCGGAAAACAGCAGAGGAGTCGTGGTGGTAAACACCACCGTGTGCCCCATGGCGCGCACGCCCTCTGAACCGCTCACGTTGTAGAAGCGCGCGGTGTGCATGTTCAGCCGCATATCGCCGTGCGTGGCGGTGATGAAGACGTCGTTGGGCCCGCCGGTGACCTGGAGATGGCCGTCGGCTTCAAGTTCCGTGGTGGCGCGGTTGTAGGTGACGCTGTCGGCGCGAATCACGTAATCGCGGTAGTGCACCACCACGTCGCCGGTGAGAGTGAGCACGTCGCCGGCCCACTCCTGATGTTTCGCCTCCCATGCGACGGGAGTTCCGGAGGGCGGCGCGGGTTCCGGCACGGCCTGCGGCACCAGCTCCTGGCCGGGATCGTCGGGCAAGGCTTGGGCAGGCTGCGGCGCGGAGTTTTCCGGTCGATTCCCGGCGCGAACCGCGGTGGGCTCGGCGGGCGCCGCATTGGCCATCGTCCGTTGCGCCGCAGGTGCCGAATTGGTCAACACTCTAGAGGCCTGTGCATCCAGTTGCAGGTGACAGGCGGCCAGCAGCGTGATACATACTAGATTACGAGGACGCATCCCTGACTTCGACCGGTGCAAGGCTCAGCATAGCAAAGCCGGCTGCACGCGATGGGACGAACTCCTCGTTGCTCTGGTAACTCGACAAACCGGTTCGATTGCGCGGTGGCGGGCCCACTTCCCCCTGGAGGCGTCCCCCCGCAGGCGCGCGCATAGGTCCGCGATCCTCTTTCCTCGACGGTTGAACAAGGTCTGCGTAGCCCTGGTTTCGAAGCGGGCTCCAGTGCGGACCACATGGGGCGCGCGAGCCGGCAACGCCGGTGCGCTGCTCAAGAAGGGATCTGAGGAGCGTTGAGTACATTACCGAATTCACCAGTTCTATTCCCCGATTGGAAGCTGGAAGTCAATCGCCGCGTGGCTGCGCACATGAGCGGCAGAGGTGCTTCGCGCGGCGCGAGCCCTGGGTCCGCGCAGAGCCATGCGACGCCCTCCGGCCGTGCCGCTGCCGCCGCGGCGCGCGTGGCCGCGCGCTATGCCAAGGCCCCCAGCTACAGTGAGATGCTGGCGCGCGAGGCGCGCGCCGCGGTCGATGCCGCCAAGGCTGCGGCCCAAGCCGCCGAGGAGGCACAGGCTGCCTTCCAATATGTTCTCGACGGACTGGAAGCGGCCACGCCTGCCGAGCCCGCCTGGAAGCTGGAGCCGCTGCCGGAGCGCAAATCCGAGCGCCGCGCCGCCCCGGCCGCCGCCGCGCCGCCGCATCGCAGGCCACCGGAGCTGCCTCGCGGGCAACTTGAACCGGCAACCGAGGAACCGTTAATTCAGGAACCGGCAATTCAGGAGCCCGCAAGCGCCGCCTTGTGGGAGCTCGAAGCCGGCATCCAACAGAATGAGCCCGCGGGATGGGATGTGGGGTTTCGCTACGACTCGCCGTCCATCACCGAAGTGGACACGGACGAGTTCGGCGAGATTGTGAATCCGATTTACGCCAACCTCATCGAGTTCCCGCGGCCGATGGTCGCCACGCGCAGGGCGCGTCCGCGGCTCGCGGAAGGCCCGCTGGCCGAGGCGGCGACAGCGCCGCAGTTGAGCATCTTTGAGGTCGACACGGCTGCCATCTCGATCGCGCCCGCGCCGGCCACCGTGGACGCGTCTGCGCCGCCGGAATGGATGCGTACCGAATGGCCGGCCCTGAGCCCGGAGGAGAATTCTCCTCCGGTGGATTTTGGGGCGAAGCCTCAGTCGATGGATCTTGCAGCGAAGCCGCTATTTCGAAGTTTTGAGGCTTTGCCTGCTGCCATGATCCTCGATACTTTGCCTGCCGTGATGGATTTTGCAGCGCAGGCCAATCTGGCAGCGCGGCCAAGGGAAGAACTCGCCGCGGATCTGCTGTTCGACGAGCCCGCGCCTCAGCCTGCGCCCGCGATTGAACCGGCGGCGCTCAGCCGGCGCCTGCTTGCCACCGTGGTCGATGGCGCGTTGATCGTCGCGGCCGTGGTTGCGGCTGCGCTGCTGGCCGCCCGTTACGCCAGCCAACTGCCGGGCGTGCGCATGGTCGAGTTCGGGGCTGCGATTGCGATGGTGGCTGCTGGCCTGGCCTATTACGCAGGTTTCCTGACCCTGACCTGGGCCACGCCCGGCATGTGGTATGCCGGGATCGAGATCGACAGCTTCTCGGGCTTCAGAGCCACCCGGGGGCAACGCTGCGGGCGCCTGATGGCGATGCTGTTGTCGGTGCTGCCGCTTGGCCTGGGCTTCGTCTGGGCGCTCTTCGACGACGAGGGCCTGGCGTGGCACGACCGGTTGTCTCGAACCTACCTGCGCAAGCGGTGAGGGCGGGTTTGAGGGGCCCTTTTGGACGCTATTTGCGACGATTTTTGGCGGAAAAAAGGACAAATTTGCGCCAAGAAACACGGTCTTCGGTAAACGCCGAGGCCTACTTGCCCACCACCGTCACAATCGACTGATCCGGCCCGGTCCAGGCTGGCGCGCCTTCGTGCCTGAGTCGATGTCGAGCGTCGTCCCATATCAGCCGAGTGACCGCGCCGCCGGTTTTCTCATACGCGTAGGTCTTCCCGTCATCCTGAAAGACCGTAAAGCTTCCATTGGCTCCGGGGTACACCCTGACGGACACGATGGTCTGGGGTTGATCGGCGCTCTCGACCTCCGAGCCCAGCGGAACAATGCTTCCCGCCCGTACAAAGAGCGGCAGAGTATCGATGGGAGCATCCGCCATAATCGTCTGTCCGCCGTGGAGCCGCTGGTTAGTCCAGAAGTTATACCAGTCACATCCCGCGGGCAGATAAACCGTCCGGTGGGTCGCACCCTGTTCGGTGACCGGAGCGACCAGGAAGGCCGGCCCATACATATACTCATCCGGGATATTGGCGGCCTGGGGATCCTGCGGAAAGTCCATGAAGAGCGCGCGCATATACGGAGCGCCTGTCTGGTAGCTCTGCCAGGCCGCGGAGTAGGTGTAGGGCAGGAGTTGGTAGCGCAGCTTCAGATATTTGGCCAAAATCGGCTCCGCCTGCCTGCCGTAGGCCCAGACCTCGTTGTGCATCCTCGCACCGTGCGCGCGCATCACCGGCTGGAACGCACCCCATTCGAACCAGCGGACAAACAGCTCGGGATAGTCTTCATAGTTCCCAATGGTTTCGCGCGCGTCGCTTCCGTCAATCAGCGGCCTGTGCGCCGCATGATAATCGGCCGGTATCGCGGGCGAGAAGAAGCCTGCGATGTCCGTGTCCCAGTAGGGCAGCCCGGTCGCGGTAAAGTTCAGCCCCGCGGGGATGGCGCGCTGGAGCATATCCCAGGTGGAAACGATGTCGCTAGACCAGAAGACCGTGCCGTTGCGCTGTGCGCCCAGGTAGGCGGCCCGGGCCAGAATCATCACCCTCCGGCTGTCCCCAAAATCGCGGCGGAAGCCCTCGTACACCGCGGCGGTGTGAAAGAGCGGATAGACGTTGTAGAAGCGGGTTCCCGAGCCGATGGAGAAGATGTCTCCAGCCGGGTCGGCGTCCGGCTCCGTCTCGTCCAGCCAGATGTAACTGAAGCCGTACGGCTTCACGTAGCGGTCGCGGATCTGCTCCCAGAACCATTTGGCCGCATCGGGATTGGTGGTGTCGATGTTCGGCCCGATGGTCTTCGGCTCCCAGCCCCCGTCCGGCGTTCCATCCGGCTTATGGATCAGCCAGCCTTTGCTCAGGAGCATGTCGTAGAACTGCGTTCCCGGCGCGAAGTGCGGCCAGACGCTGAGCAGCGTTTTGACATCCATCCCATGCAGATCGCGGTTCATCGCCGCCGGATCGGGCCAGCGCTCGGGGTCCAGGTCAAGTTCGCCCTGGCGGGTCATGTTGAGGAAGTCGACGACCACCACATCCAGGGGCAGATGCCGGTCGCGGTATCCTTTCGCCACGGCCAGGAGCTGATCCTGCGTGGGATAGATCGCCTTGCTCTGGATGTACCCATACACCGCCCTCGGCAGCATGTGCGTTACGCCGGTGAGCGTCCGATAGCCCTCGTAAATCTCGTCGCTGGACCGGCCCGCGATCACGAAATACGACACGCGCTCCCCGACTTCCGAGGACCAGACGTTCTGGCCATTGAAGCCCAGATCAACGGTGGTCTTCGATGGATTGTCCCACACCAGCCCGTAGCCGCGGCTCGACACCATGAACGGCACGCACACATCCTCGCCGCCAATTGCAAAGTATTCATGCCAGCAATGAATCTCGTGGTCCCGCAGGTCCATCCATCCCTTTTGCTGCTGCCCCAGGCCGTAATAGTGCTCGCCGGCGGGCGAGTCGAACTGGGCCGACACTCTGTAGCCGTGGCCGCCCAGGTCCTGCTGGGCCACTTCCGCGCTCTCCGGCGCCATGGTCCAGGTGCGCATGTGCAGCAGCATCTTGCCATCCGCCGTGGTCACCAGCAGCGCATCGTTGTGCGGAGCATAAGGATCCTCATGCGCCGGCATGAACTTCTCGTCCAGCGCATCATTCAGCGCGTCCGACGGCATCTGCTGCGGCAATTTGTCTTTGGACAAATCGCCGGGCGCCACACGCACCACCATCTTCTCCGAGCGGTACACATCGTAGCCTTCGGCATCGCGCTCGTGCGTCCATCCATGCGAGGAGGGGCTAGCCATAATCCCGTATCCAGGAGCGGCGGTCGCAGCTGCTTTGCTCGTGCTCATGGTCACGCGCACGATGTTCGGAGCATAGGGCACGAGCGAAATCACCCGCCCATCGCGCTCGAACACCAGGCCCTCGTTCTGAGCAGCCGCAACGACGGGAAGCAACAGGGCCGCAAGCGCCACGCCAAGGCTCCACGCGAGAAACCTCCGCGCCAGTCGCCGGCGCGGTCCCGGAGCAACAACGGGCCGCACTTCCATTGCAAACAAAACAGGCATGGTTCCTCCCCAGACAAAACAGGATACTGCAGCGGCCATGGTATTTGGCAGTTCCTGCGGGTTGACGGCGCTACTGTTCCCCGTTGCCTACTTCATCTCCCGCAAGGCGCTTACGCCGGCGCCGATGAGGGCGGTTTCGTCGTCGGGGGGGAGGATTTCGAGCGAGAAGCTCTGCAAGGGGCTCATGCGGACCATGGTTTCGAGATGGCTGCGCAACAGGGGCAGCTCCAGAAAGCCCACATTCTTTCCGGTGAAATAGAAGCGCCCCGGACCGGCCAGGTGAATGAAGGAAGCGGTGGCAGCGGCGAGAGCGCGATGCCACAGGTCGACAAACTTGCGGCAGCGGATGTCGCCCTGTTTCGCGTTGGCGAAGACCTCTTCGGGCTCGAGGTCGAGAAAGCGCATGCGCATAGCGCGATGGCCCACGATGCCTTCGAGATGCCCGATGCCGCCGCATCCGCAGTAGCGCTCTTTTGGATCGAGCGTGACCGTGATGTGGCCGCCCTCCCAGACGCCTTCCACATAGGGCCAGCGGCCGTAGCCAATGCCGTTGCCGATGGTCCACACGCGCGTGAGCCTGTCGAGACGGCCGCGCGTGGCGGCAACGCCCGCGGCAATACAATCGGCGTCATTGGCGATGTGCACCGGGGCCGCGATGCCGCGCTCCTTGAGCGCCGATGTGAGCTGATCGGCGAGCCGAATGCCTTTCATCTGCGGCAGATTGGGCGACTCCTCCACGACGCCGTAGCGCACGATGCCGGGAACCGCGACGCCGATGGCGTCGACCGGCTTGGCGTCGGCGTTGGCCATGGTTTCGATCTGCGTGGCGAGGATTTGGACCAGGTCGCTATCGGGGATGGCCTCGAGCGGTTCGAGGGCATCGGGGTCCTGGGGATAGCGCAGCAGGTTGCCGGCGATGCGCTCGTCCTCGAGCCTGGCCGATGCGATGTGATCGGTAAGGACGACGCCGATTGCGGTGGTCATGAAAGCCTCCTACGGAGGAAAATGGACGGTTATCAAGATCAGAGATCAGAGAACCGTCAACAGGTCGTCGCAACGAGCTTCCAGAAGACGATTACGCAGGGGCAATTGAACTCTGCAAAGGAATCATCTTTGCGCCGTCCCTACGGGACTCCGGATTTCGCTTCTGCAATCCACTTACCCCACGCTGAAGCGCGGGGCTAACAAACTCTGCGCCTACGGCGCGGCTGCCTGGAGATTGCTTGTGAAGCTATCGACAGGCTCACTCCCGATAACTCATCGCCAACCACCAATCACTTACCACCAATCACTTACCACCAACCACTTACCACTATCCGCTAACAACTGACCACTGAAATCACTCCGTCTGGTACCGGTGCAGGCGGCCGAGGCCGTTGAACGCGGCTACCTTGTAGCACTCGGCGAGCGTGGGGTAGTTGAAGACGGTGTCGATGAAATAATCCACGTCGCCATCGAGCGTCATCACGGCCTGGCCGATGTGCACCAGTTCGCTTGCGCCCTCGCCGATGATGTGCACGCCGAGCACCTTGCGCGTGTCGCGGTGGAAGATGAGCTTGAGCCTGCCCGTGGTGTCGCCGCGGATCTGGCCGCGCGCCGTCTCGCGATAGTAGGCCATGCCCACCTCGTAGGGAACATCCTCGCCGGTCAACTGCTCCTCGGTCTTGCCGATGAAGCTGATCTCGGGAATGGTATAGATGCCGTAGGGATAAAAACTGGGATTGGAGTGGGCCGCTTGGTCGTTGAAGGCGTGGGCCGCGGCGATGCGTCCCTGCTCCATCGACACCGAAGCCAGCGAAGGAAAGCCGACTACGTCGCCCGCGGCATAGATGTGCGGGACCTTGGTCTGGTAGTGTTCGTCGACGGCGATGCGGCCGCGCGGGTCGGCTTCAAGGCCGGCGGCGGCGAGGTTCAGGTCGTCCACATTGCCCTGACGGCCAACGGCATAGAGCAGCGCATCGCCGGAGACTTTTTTCCTGCTTTGGAGATTGGCGACGATGGTGCCGGCAGTTGGCTCTTCGACGCTTTCCACCTCTTCGCCCAGGCGCATGGTGACGCGGCTGTCGCGCAGGTGATAGCTGAGGGTCTCGATGATCTCCTGGTCGGCAAACTCGAGCAGCCGGTTGCGTTTTTCGATGAGCGTGACGCGCACGCCGAGCACCGCGAACATGCAGGCGTACTCAACGCCCACCACGCCGCCGCCGACCACGACCAAAGAGCGGGGCAGAGCCTCCAGGCCGAGAATCTGGTCGCTGTTGACGATGGTCTTGCCGTTGACCGGCACTTTGCCGGAGACCGCCGGTTTGGCGCCCACGGCAACGATGATGCGGTCCGCCTGGAGGGTGGTGTCGGCCTGCGCGCCTTCCACGCGCACCTGGTGGGGATCGAGAAAGCGGGCGACTCCGTGCACCACGTCGATGCCGTTGCGCGAGAGTTGGGCTTCGGTCACGTCGACTTCGGTTTTGATCACGGCCTGGACGCGGAAGGCGAGATCCGCCATGGTGATTTTTTCCTTCACGCGGTAGTTGACGCCGTAGATGGAGCGGTAGTTGTAGCCGCTGAGATGGAGCACGGCCTCGCGCATGGTTTTGGAGGGGATGGTGCCGGTGTTGACGCATACGCCGCCCACCACCTGCCGGGCCTCGACCACGGCCACGCGTTTGCCCATCTTGGCCGCGGCCACGGCGGCCCGCTGGCCCGCGGGTCCGGAACCGATAACGACCAGGTCGTACGCAACGGCGCTCATGGCTATCTCTCCTGAATTGGATGCACGGAATCGGTTCCCAGTTCACAGTTCGTAGTTCGCGGAGCGGCTGAAAGCTTCCGGCCAGGTACCGTGAACTGCGAACCAGGAACTGCCTTTACGGAAGCTGTACTTCTTAGAGCATTTTCACTGTTCCTGTAGGGTAGGTTTCGTGGTTTCCCACCCTTTTCACAAAGAACGTGAAAAGGATGGGGCACGGAGTTTCCTTACACCATCAGTGAAAATGCTATAGCGCAAAGAGGGGCTGGTGCTCCGCCCCGGCGGTCGCATCTCCAGAATAACTGGACACGCGGTGCGGACAAGAAAATACGCAGGGGAATTGAAGGAAGACGAGCCATGGCCGGGAAGGGGCCAAAAAAACGGCCGGACACATGGGGCCCGGCCTTCAAAGTCTGGGCGGGAAGCCCCGGCGAGGAACCTGGGGTTCACTCACCGGGGCTGCAGATCCGGGTCCCGCCCCACTCAATGGTTTGTCGAGCGGCGCTCGCGTTACGCATGCGCGGAGCGAATACGTTGTGACGCCGCTGCCCGTGCTCCTCCCGCGAGTTTTCCGCCGCTCTGCGTGTCGCCCTCCAGATGGAACTGACGGATCATTCCATCCAACTCCGCGGCCAGCGAGGACAGGTTCCTCATAGCTTCCACGGCCTCTTCGGCGGCATGGGTGTTTTCCACCGCCAACTGCGAAATCTGTCCGGCGGCCTCGGAGATCTCTCCCGCCGCGGAGGTCTGTTCGGTGGCCGCGGTGGCGATCAGGTGAATCTGCTGCTCCACCTGCCTGGAGGATTCGATGGTCGCCTCCAGGCTGTGCCGGGCCTTCGAAGTTTCCTCCAACCCAGTGGCCACGGCGCGTTGGCTTTCGTCCATCACGTGCAGCGTCTGGCGGGTCTCTTCCTGGATGCTGCGGATGGTGCCCGCAATCTCCTCCGTGGCGCTCTTGGTGCGCTCGGCCAGACGCCGCACCTCGCCCGCCACCACGGCAAACCCGCGTCCGTGTTCACCGGCGCGGGCCGCCTCGATGGCCGCATTCAGGGCCAGCAGGTTGGTTTGCTCGCTGATCTCCTGAATCACGCTGACCACTTTGCCAATCTCCTGGCTGCGTTCGGAGAGCGAGGCGATCTTGCCTGCGACGGAGCGCGACGCCTCCACAATCTTTTCCATGGTATCGGCCGCGGATTGCATGACGTGGCCGCCCGACTCGGCATTTTCCGCCGACTGGCGGCTGGAGCCTGCCGCGTTCTCCGCGTTGTGGCTGATCTCGCCGATGGTGGCCGTCATCTCCTGGGCCGCGGCCGCAATCTGGTTGATCTTGCCCGACTCGGTGCGCGCATTGCCGGCGCTTTGCACGCTGCGCGCGCTGATCTCCGTGGTCGCCGCGGAAAGCATCTCCGCGCCGCGCGCCACCGACTGCACCACCGAGCGGAGCGCGGCGATCGAATCGTTCAGCGCCACGCCCACCTGCCCGATCTCATCCGTCCCGGTTACCTCGATGCTCGCGGTAAGGTCCTTTTGCGCCAGCCGTTCCGCCGCCGCCTTCACGCGGACAATCCGAGGCGCCGTCGCCCGCGTCAGGGCGATACCCGTCAGAGCGCATAAAACCATGATCAAGAGCGTGACCCCGATGTCGACCCAGATTGCGCGGTTGCTGGTGCGTGTGGCGCCCGAAGCGCTCTCCACTCCCGACTTGGCGTGGTTTTGAAATCCGATGTCCGCCATCTCCAAGGCTTGATTCAGGGAGGCAACTACGGCATCCGACGATAAAAGGTCCAAGGCGTCGCCGGTGTGACCGCCAGCCAACAAGCCATTGCCCCGATCGCTGAAATCCTGGTATTGCTTGAGCGCTGCCGTGAACTTCTGGTAAGGCTCGCGGTCTTCAGGCAGAAGGAGGGGCTCTATCGCTTTCAAGGCCTCCTGATAGGCGGCGATGGCCTTTTGCCGCTTGGCGCTGTGATCTGCCGTACAGGCCGGCGTCTGGCACAGCATCAGCTCGAGGTCTTCCCGGCGTTCCACGTTCAATCCGTCGCGAATATCCCCGATATGGATCAAGGATGGAAAGCTGTTCTCACTGACTACGGCATTCTCGCCGGTGATGCTCCTGAAGGTGATCGAGGTGTAGGCGCCCAGGACGAGGCAGAGTGCGCAAACCACGCCGAACGCAAAGGCGAACTTCCGGGAGAGAGGCAGGTTTCTGGCCCAGGACATGGCGCATCCTTTCCGAATGAACTCTTTGACTCTATCGGCGGGGAGCGCTTCGTCTTGAGCGCCAATCCTCTGCCAAAGCGTAAATTTCTCTCCTACCGCCGAGCGGCGCAGGACTTGCCGGCTTTGCAGCGTTGGCGGGGAACGGGAACCGGGCCGCACTTGCCTCGGCGTAAACGGAGCCGGTATTCTGTGGGCCGTTCCCAGTTTCAAGTTGGGAAACTTCCCGAAAATGAGGCTGCCCATGCCCGTGCTTCGATCTATCACCTCCAGCACCGTCGCTCGAACGGCTTTGGCGCTGGTTTTCTGCACCGCGGTCTCCTCATTGCCGGCGCAGACGGCTCCCGCGCCGCCAGCGCAAACAGCTCCTGCACCACCCGCGCCCTCACGCCCCGCGCCCACGCCGGAGCAGCTCGCCATGCAGGCAGCCTCAGAAAAAGATCACCAGCGCATGATGGACTTGCTCGGCATCAAAGAGCTCCGGGAAGGCGCCGACGGGAATAATCCCAATGCTCCGAATGCGGCGAACTACGACGAAGCGAAGGCCGACATGCACGTGGCGCTCCCCGACCCACTGCGGCTGGCCGACGGCAAGCCGGTGACGAAGGCGAAGATGTGGTGGACCGAGCGCCGTCCCCAGATCGTCGAACTCTTCGACCGCGAGATTCTGGGCCGCGTTCCCGCTCATCTGCCCGCCGTGACGTGGAAGGTGGTCAGCACCACGCGGGAGAAGAATGGGGATGTTCCCGTCATCACCAAGAGGCTCGTCGGCCACGTCGACAACTCGAGCGATCCAGCGATCAGCGTCGACATCGATCTGACTCTGACCACGCCGGCCAATGCCGCCGGTCCCGTTCCTGTCATCATGGAGCTCGGCTTGAGCCGGGAATTTATGGAGATGTTGATGAAGCGTTTCCCCGAGTTCAAGCCGCCGCCGGGACCCACGTGGCAGCAGCAGGTTCTGGCGCGCGGCTGGGGTTACGCGGAGTACGTTCCCACCAGCGTGCAGCCTGACGACGGCGCCGGGCTTACGCAGGGCATCATTGGCCTGGGCAACCGCGGCGAGCCGCGCAAGCTCGACGACTGGGGCGCGCTGAGGGCCTGGGCCTGGGGCGCCAGCCGCGCGCTCGATTACTTTGAAAGCGACCCGGCCGTCGACGCGCACCAGGTGGGTATCGAGGGCCACTCGCGCTACGGCAAGGCGGCTCTGATTGCCATGGCGTACGACCCGCGTTTTGCCATCGGCTACATCAGCTCCAGCGGCGAGGCGGGCGCCAAGCTTTACCGCCGCAACTGGGGCGAGCAGATCGGCAACATCGCCGGCACGGGCGAGTACCACTGGGTGGACGGCAACTTCCTCAAATACGACGGCCCGCTCAGCGTTGCCGATCTTCCCGTCGACGCCCATGAGCTGATCGCGCTGTGTGCTCCGCGCCCGGTCTTCATCTCCGCCGGAACCAAGGAGGCGGGCGATGGCTGGGTGGACGCCAAAGGCATGTTCCTGGCCGAAGTTGCCGCCGGACCGGCTTACAGGTTGCTGGGCAAAAAAGACCTGGGCGCAACCGAGTTTCCGCCGATCGAAACCACGCTTATTTCCGGAGATCTGGCTTTCCGACAGCACACCGGCGGGCACACACCTGCGCCGAACTGGCCCACGTTTCTCGAGTTTGCCAGTCGTTATTTATACGCGCCGGCGGCCAAGACGCCGTAACGTTCACAGCGGCTTCGACATCGCGATGCAATGGCACTCGACCCCAGGCCGCAGAGGCCGCAAGGAGTGGAACTCTTCGGTTCCGGTGATCGTGTAGCCGAAGCGCTGGTAGATGGGCGGAAGCTCCGGCCTCATGCTGAGCACGACGATGTCCACGGCCTCGCAGCCTTGTTCGCGAAAGCGTTCTTCCACCACTTGTGTCATCAGCCGCCCCATGCCTTCGCGCTGCCGCGCGGGGTCCACGGCCAGCATGCCGAGGTAACCGCGCTTGCCGCGATCCTCCATGTAGACCGAGGCCAGCAGCTGTCCCGCGGCGTTTTCGGCCATCAGGATGCTGCCCTTGGCCATCATGGCCGCAAGCCGCTCCCCGTCGGTGCGCGTGCCTTCGAAGAAGGTCTCAATGGAGAACGCGGCGTTGATCAGTTGGATCAACCGCGGGCGGTCGGCGGCTTCGGCCACGCGAAAGCGAATCTCGTTCAGTGACATATCTTTCCGGTCTTTCGTCATGTTGGGATGATGCTTCCATTATGCTTTCCTGGCTTTCATGGCCGCAAGCCGCGGCCGCCGGCGCGGCATGTACCCGATGCATCTGGCGAGAGAAGCACACGCATTACTTCCGCCGCACGCCAGCCCGTTTGAAGGGACCGTAAAGCCTGTAGCCGTCTTCGTTCCGGTTTCGCAGCGTGTCTATCGTCAACTCGGTCTGGCAATTCGCGAGCAGGAATTCACTGCGCCTGCCCCGCAGGTCTTTTTGCGGACGATTGGAGAGGTTGCCCAAAAGAAAAGAAGGATTTGACAACATAGACTCAACGCTTCCGGCAAATACACTAATCCTATGCAGCTACCTTCACTCAAGCAAATACGCGATGCGCAAACTGTGATCTATCGCTCCATGCCCTCCACGCCGCAGTTTAGTTGGCCTCTCCTCAACCAGCGCCTGAAAACGGAAGCCTGGATCAAGCACGAGAATCATTCCCCGGTCGGCGCCTTCAAACTGCGTGGAGCATTGGTCTACATCGATTGGCTCAAGCAGACACTGCCGGGCTTGCCGGGCGTGGTTGCGGCCACACGCGGCAATCACGGCCTGGGAGTGGGTATGGCTGCGCGTCTTGCCGGCTTACGCGCTATTGTCATTGTCCCTCACGGCAACAGCCGCGAAAAGAATCGCGCCATGATCGCCCAGGGAGTTGAACTGATCGAGCATGGCCTGGATTTTCAGGAATCGTTGGAGCATGCCCGTGACGTTGCCGTCCAACGCGGTTACGCGATGGTGGATTCGTTTCACGAGCGGTTGGTCATGGGCGTTGCAACCTACGCGCTGGAGTTCTTTGAGGCCGCGCCGCCGCTCGACACTGTGTATGTTCCCATTGGCCTTGGCTCTTCCATCTGCGGGGTTGCGGCGGTGCGTAATGCGCTGGAACTGAAGTGCAGGATTGTTGGCGTCGTAGCTGCCGAATCGCCCTCGTATGCTCACAGCCTGAGGGAACACAGAGTGATAGAGGCCCCAGCGCGCACTGCGATCGCCGATGGCCTTGCCTGCCGTACTCCAAACCCGTCGGCGCTGGAGGTCATCTCAAAGAACGTGGACAGGATTGTCGAGGCCTCAGATGCCGAGATCGCCCAGGCCATGCGCGCCTATTACGAAGACACTCACAATCTGGCCGAAGGAGCCGGAGCCGCGGCTTTGGCTGGAGCGCTCCAAGAGATGAGCGTCCATGAAGGAAAACGAATCGGAATCATTCTCACCGGAGGCAATGTGGACAGGGAGGTCTACGAGCAGGTGCTGGCAGGCAGCTCGAACCACGGTCACCAAAGTTCCATAGCGTAGGAAACGCCCGCCTTTGAAATGGAGTTTTGACGAGTGCCCCAGTCTTATTCTTCTCAACTACTTCTTTGCACTCATGAATCCGGCCAGGTGCGTGTCGCGGACCAGGTCCCGAATTATCGTACTGCTCAAGCTCTCCATCGAACCGGAGAGGCCGACGTACCCGCGTCTCTCCCAGCAACTGCAATTCAATCCCTCCGAGCTGCACGCTTCAGTCAAACGTGCGCGCATTGCCCACTTGCTGTAGGGACCGCCTAACCAGAAACGCATGACCCGGTCCGGCCTCCTCGAACTGCTTCCGCACGGCCTGCATTACGTTTTCCTGACGCAAAAAGGAGCCCTGACGCGCGGCGTTCCGACGGCCTATGCAGCATCTCCCATCAAGGAGCAAATCGCGACCGATGGCGATCCGGTTTCGGTGTGGCCCATGGGCCTGCTGGTCGCTTCTGCCAGTCTTCTATCTAGAACTGTAGTTCTGAAGTTTCAGCGGATCACGGCGGTCTGCGCCTTCATTGAATGGGAAGCGCATGCATCAGTCCACCGTCCAGCCACAGCGCATTCACTGCACGCGGTAGCCCGAGAGAAGCGCCGACGGTGCGCTGGTAGATCTCGCCGTAATTGCCCACCGCGGAGATCACCGTGGCGGCCCAATCCTTATTCGGCAGCCCCAGCGCCTGACTCGTACCCCAATCGACTCCAAGCAACCGCTGCACCACCGGGTCTTCGCTCGTCTTTTGCGCGACCACGTTGGCGCGAGTCACGCCGCTCGCCTCGGCTTGGACAAGCACATGGATCGTCCAGTCGATCAACAGGCCCCATTGCGCGTCGTCGCGCCGGTAAGCAGGAACAACGGGCGAAAGCGTCAACAGTTCCGGTAAAATGCGCGCGTTCACAAGCTGCCGGTACTGCTGACGCAGCGGCGCCAGCCGCGTTACGTAGGCGCCCACGGCATCGCACCAGTGAGTCGCCATGGCATCGTCCATCTCACCCTCTTCCTGCCACGTCGACACCCGCATCTTCAGCGCGCCCGCATGGGCGCGGGCTTCCAGCACGCGATCATTGTCGGTACCGTCGATCACGCAAAGCTTGCGCCCGATAAGATCTTTCACGTGCGTCGCTGGCATCTCCGGCCGCACCAGAACGCCGAGACCGTCGTAAAACACCGGCGGACCGAAGGCCACCTTCCATTTCGCGGCCGCTGAAACGCTCGGAGTCACTCCGACCACCAGCTCAACACGCGATTGACTGAGTCCCTCTTCGGCCTCGGCCTCGGAATTATAAGTATGGATGTCGATCTTTGCGCGCGTGCCTAGAACTGCGATACCCACAGCCTTGCAGATCTCGGCATGAAGTGAGCTCAGGTCTCCATGCAGGTCGACCTTGTTCCAGTCTTCTCGCGCCACGACCACACCGCAGCGCAGCGCCCCAGCCGCCTGAATCTGTTGCAGTGTAGTAGCGGCGGTGCTGGTTGGTGTCTCTGCGCCTGCGATCGCCGTCAGAGCCAATAGTGCTGCTGCCAATAGTGCATTCCACTTGGAGTTCATATTCCTCATCGTAAAAAAAGCCGGGACGGCCTCGCGACCGTCCCAGCTGAGTTGGTCGATCACTGGGGCCAGGGGCCGCCAGTACCGGTTGTAGAGTTAGAGGTAGTGTTATTGCTGGTGTTGTAGTACGGACTGCCGTTGCTCACCGTCGGACGCGGATTGAAGTCCGCTGGCGGCGGATCGATGACCGGCACGGATGTTTGCGCTCCGGTCGGGTCGAAGGCAGCCGAGCTGTAGACACCGTTGATGTAGTCCGTCGGCACGATGTTCAGCGCCGGGTTGGAGCAGGCACCGGCTGCACTGTAGTGCGGCAGCGTACTCACGGACGAAATCGTGGCAAAGGACTCCGGCAGCGGGGCAACCTTGCCCAGCAACCGGTCGTTGTCGAAGGCTTCCGTGAGATCGCCCATACCGGGGAAAACGTCTCCAGGCCCCAGAGCGGTCTGCGCCGTGCCGTTGGGCTTGCAGAACGGATTGATCGTCGTTGTCGTCGATTGCGCGCCGGGCTTCACCAGCGTCGGTGCGGGAGTGGAGCCGCTATAGGTGGGCGGATTCGCGCAGAGGGTTGCTCCGGTGGTGAGCGCTGCGGCCTCGTCCGGCAACTGTCCGAGGGGAACGAGACCTTTCAGTCTTTCGACGAAGTTGATCACCGCAGAGTGCTCGCTGTAGACGTGGCTCACGCCGTGCGTGACCGCGTAGGGCGAGATCACTATCAGCGGAATGCGTGGGCCGCCGGTTTCGGGCTGTCCGTCCGGACCCCAGGTGCGGAACTGTTCAGGTTGATGATCGAAGAATCCGTCCGATTCATCGTAGGTGATGATGATCGCGCTCTGATTCCAGTAGGGGCTGTTCGCGATCGCGTTGACCGTCGCGGCCACCATGGACTCCGAGATCTGCGAGTCCGAGTACGAGCCATGGTCGTCGTTGCCAGCGAAATCTTGCGCAACGATCGCATTCGGATCCAACGGGGTTTGGTTGAGGTTGTTGTAATAGCCGCCGCGGATGTAATAGACGCCTGGGGTTAGAGCTTCGGTGGTGACATCGGTGTAGAACTGCTGCAGGCCATGCATATTGCCCTGCTCTTGGGTGTTATCGCCGAGGTAGCCGAAATACTGCGGGCCATTGTGGTGCACGATGTAGGAAGCGTGCTCCGGGGCAGCCGTGTAGTTGGCTTCGTCGTCGTTGAACGCAGTGCCATCGAATGGCTCGGGACCATAGCCCTGCTGATACCATCCCCAGGGTATGTTAGGGTCGTTCGTCATGATGGTTGCCATGTCTTGTTGCACGTCGGTCAGATCGATGGCAGAGTGCTGGTCCGAAGCCGTGATGCTGTCAATCTGGCTGCCCATAAACGAGAGCGGCAAGGAGGCGAAGGTCAGCGTCTCCTGACCGGCCTTGGGAGTGCCGATGGAGGTTGGCGACTGGCCACTCGTTTCATCCGGTCCAAAAGGCGGTTTGACCGCCGCATTGTCGCTTGCGCTGCCTGCAAACGGCGCAGAGTCGGTCTCATTCGGCAGCGTGTACTGGGCGTGGGGCACCGCGGTTGGGGAGCCATAGCTGATGCTGTAGCTGTCGTAGTTGTTCGGATGTAGCACCCACTGTGTGTCGCCGGTCTGTGAACCGATCATCGCGATCGCATTCGGAGTCGAAGGTCCGATCGCGGTCTGGTGCATATTGTCAAACATCGTGAACCGGTCGGCGTACTGCCACATGAACGGGATCGTGTCGCAGTCGACGTGACCCATCACGATCTCGCCCTTCTGCTTGGCTTGCAGCGTAACCTGGCTGGTGGGCGTAGCGTGGGTGGAGGCGCTGTAGATTGGCGCGCTCGTACCGGAGGAGTCAGTGTTGTAGTAGAGACCTTCCTGATCGAGCGGGTAGCCGTCGTTCTTCGGCACCGAGCGGGTGGCTTGGTCGGAGTGCAGATCGGCGACGTAGCCGGTGTGGCTGTGATCCACCGAGTACATGTCCTCCGAGTAGATCGGCGTGGTGGCGCCGGAGTGATTGACGATCTGGCGTGGCACCAGGAATGGAGTCACCGTGGAATAGGCCACGCTGCCGTTGGACGTGACCGTCTGGATCGCGGAGCTGAAGCTGCTCGCAAACTGCGTGGCGTTGCCCGGCAAGGCGGAGGGATCGTTCGGGTTTGCGTTGGGGTAGGTCGCAAAGAGTCCATTGGCTCCGGGGAAGGTGCCGAAGTAGTGATCGTAGGAGCGGTTCTCCTGGAAGATCACGAACACGTACTTGATGTTCGCCTGCAGCAGCGCAAGCTTTTGAGCCGCCGTGAGCGCTGTCATGGAGCTGACGCTGTGAAACTGCGCCGCGGTCGCGCCAAAGGAGTCCGAAGTGGCCTGCGTAACCACGCCCACACTGAAGGGCACGGTCGCCGTCTGAATGCCGGTGGCAACCGTCAACGTGTCCGTTTGCACGGTAGCTGCGGCCGAAATATTCAGAGTTGCAGTTGCCGTGGTCAGACTGGTGACGGTAAAGTTACTGACGGTAACGCCGGAACCAGCCGGAAAGCTGGCCGTCGTGGAACCCTGCACAAAGTTCGTGTAAAGGCCGGTAATGGTGACCGGCACCGTTTGGCCCAGCATTCCCGATGCAGGCGCCAGACTGGTGATCCGTGCACCCGGATTCACGGTCAAGGATACCGAGTTGCTCGTAAAAGCTGGGCTCGTGCCGCTGATCGACACCTGATACACCGTGGGGCTTGTCACCACATCCCCACTCGGAATCGTGAACGTGACTCTGCGGATGCTGCCGGCCACGGTGGTCACGCTTGCAGGGGTGATCGAAATGGGGCCGCTCCCGCCGGTCAGGGTAACGGTAACGTTTGAGGGCGAAATGGTTCCGCTCGGAAATCCACTGCCGGTGATGGCAAGGTTTGTGATGCCTGCCTGCCCTGAGTTCGGCGAGATGGCGATCAACGAAACCTGAGCTTCTGCTCCAGCGACGCCCGCGAAGATCAGCAGAGACGCCGATAGGTTAAGCAAAATCTTCTTCATGTTTGCCTCCTTAATCCTTTCCAACGACCCCCGCCCTGCGATTCAACGCGGCGGGAAGTCCGTTACATCCGACCCATTGCTCTCGTAGTACGTGCAGAAGGAAGAAGAAACCCGCTGTTACAGGTGTTATGCAATCCCTGTAAAGAATCTCCCTGCGCCAGCATGCGACGCCTGCACACGGCGGCGGCGGGACCACAGAATTACGCCAAACAGAACCAGACCTGTGCCAAACAGCCCAAAGGTCGAAGGCTCAGGCGTGGTCGTGGCATCGATGTCGAATTGCACGTCGGGATTGCTGTTGGTGTCGAGCACAGGACCGCTGTAGCTCAGGAGAATCGTTGGATAGATCTCCTCCAGTTGCCCGTTGACAGTAACCGGCAAGGGCGAGGAGCCCAGGGACGCGGTAAGGTCAAATGAGGTAATCGAATCCTGGGGCAGATTGTCCAGTTCGTACAGAACCCCGGCTAAATCGGTGGTGAGGTTCGCCGTTTGGTCTACTCCGTCGATCGTCAACTGTACTTCGGAAAAGGTCAGCGATTCCAACGGAATGTTCGCCGCGCCGCCACCGGGGGTAACGTTAGTCACAAGCAACGTATCCACCCCGCTTGGCCCTGGAATGGTGTTGATCAGATCCAGGGATCCCACAACGACCGAGTTGGCCCTGGAGGCAGTGGATGCGAGCACGAACAGCAACAGCAGAATGAATGTGCACCGCGCTATTGGCTTCATTACCAGATTCTCCTTCCAAATTTGTTGATCGAGTCTTGTCTGCCTGGCTTGTTGAGCCCGCAGGCAAAAGGAAAGTGTGTTTGCAACATTAGGTTCGGGATCAGGTCAGGCGTGGCTGTGAGGGTGCCCCTCGCTAGCGGCACGACACCTGCTGACTCGTCGCTACTGTTTTGTTCAAGCTGTTGATCGCGTTAAAAGCCAAGGTCACAGCCGCATTTCCGGTCACGCTTCCGGTGATCGTGGCGCCACGCAACGGCACTTGTATGTTTGGCTGGGCGCAATGCACAAACTTTGGCCATCCCACCCGATAACCGGAAGAAAAACTGAACCGAAACTAAACTTAGCCGTCACTGATTAAGGAAATATCAATGTATTGTAAAAGTTAGAAATCCCAAAGGAATATTACTAGAGGGATAAAGGCGGTTACTGGGGCATCGTCAGCAAGCGGCCACTCATGCGACCCACACATTCGTGACAGATCAGCGCATGCAAGATGCACTACCCGGCCATCTTCAACTAGACCCGGCTAACCAGGCCAGGATTCCCCGACTACTAAAACGCCTGGAATCGCTCGCAAAATTGAAGAACAGCTGTTGATGTTTACCTCGAGTTGAGCCTGCTGACCAGAGGATTTGACCGCTTCCCGTAAAAAGAGCGCCAACTATCGGCAGTCATGAAGAGCCTCGCAAGCTGAAGCCTACTGCCTCCTCAAGACATCATTTGTATTCTCAGTAGCATGGCTCGCACTGCTGGTTGCAGTTTCCCTTGCGACAACCAAAACGAACTGCAATTGAGCACGATGCGACACGCTCACGATACGCCGAAAGACTGAAATCGTGTTGGTCTGCAGAGCAACCGCGAAGGATATTCTCGGTATATCTAACTGATAATAAACGTCTTAAGTGGTAGGCACGACTGGATTCGAACCAGCGACCTCTTCCGTGTCAAGGAAGCGCTCTAACCAACTGAGCTACGCGCCTAGATGCGACACAAGTTAGTTTAACAGGGCCGTGGCGATGGGGGAAGACCGATCGGCTCTTCGCGCCGCGGAAGACGATTTCGCAGTGGAATCGCCGGCGCAGGCAGGAGGACGGTGGGTGCGGGCGGTCTGTGGCAGGCGGCAAATGTTACAAATCTGTTAAAATTGGCCCTCAAGGAGTACGGCAAGCCCGCAAGACCGCCGCATCGATCCCCCATGATTCTCTATCTCATGCGCCATGCGAATGCCGGAACCATTCGCGAAAACCCCGTTCTGGACACCAAGCGAGGCCTCATCAAAGAGGGCAAAGAGCAGTGCATGCTGATGGCGCGGGTGCTGAACGCGCTCAAGGCGCCCATTGACGCGATCGTTTCAAGCCCGCTGAAACGCGCCCTGCAGACGGCGCAACTGGTAGGCACGGAGCTGGGGTACGAAGCCAAAGTGGAGATCAGCCCGGCACTGGGATTGAACGGGAATTACGAGGATTTCCAGAAACTTTTGGCCAAATATGCCGACCGCGAAGGGATTCTGGTGGTGGGGCACAATCCCAGCATCTTCCAGTTTCTGGGGCGGCTCATTACGGGCAACGGCGGGGCGGCGATCCGCATGCGCAAGGCGTCGATCGCGCGCGTGGACATGAGCCACCATCCGCCGCGGTTGCAACTGCTGATGGATCCGCGCACGGCACGTAGCCTCTACGCGAGCGTGACGAAGAACGCGCGGAAGTAAGCCGCCTCCTGCGAAGGCAGCGCGCGAAGGCCGCGACCGGTTTGCGATGCCGTGGCGTTTAGGGCAGATCCAATTTAGGTGTGCCCACATTCGTGGTTTCCCGCCCTTGCGACAGAAAGAAGTCGCAAGGACGGGGCACGGGGCCGTGGGTACAGCAATTATGGAACCGCCCTAGCCGTCAATCGCAGAGCTGGACAGGAGCGGGTACATCATTGCGCCGCCGCCGGTTCTTGCGCAGGGATCGGCTGGTTGCCGTTGCATTCATTTTCACGGTCCCAATTGACGTAGATGGGGTTGCCGATGAGCCACAGCTTGCCATCGGGCGCGGCAACTTGCGCGCGAATCCAGTGGCGGCGGCCGTCGCTTTTCCACGGCAGAGTTTGCGTCGCGTCGGCGGTGGAGATGGCTGCGGCAGAGGCCGGTGTTATGTCGTTGCCGTCTTCGATCCAATGCAAGGTTCCGCCCGCAGCTGCCAGAACACGCGCATGGAACTCCACGGCTTCGCCCTGCGCAGCGTCGAGTAAGTCTCCGGCGTCGATCGACCGGCTGCCGGCGCGAGCCGTGACTGCGAGCAGCCGGTCGCGGGTTCCGGCGACGTCAATGAAGACGTGGCCCGCGCGGATGCCGTCGAGAATTGCGGGCGTGGAGAGTTCGGTTGCATAGACAACGGTGGTGGGGCTGCCGATGGAGCCGATCCGATCGAGCGGCTGCATGGGACGGTGATTATCGCTGCCGCCGATTCCCGTGAGGCGGCAGCCGCGATTGAGTTCGCGGTTCCAGAAGGGAAGATCGGAGAGGCCATACTGCTGGCTGCCGCCGTTGACGGCCTCGACACCCGTGAGCAGGCGCATGTCGACGGGCGTGGAGGGGGTCCATCCACAGCCGAGACAGATTTCGCCGCTCGGAGCGAGCGGATGATTGATCGCGGTGATGGCGCCGACGCTTTCGGCGCTGCGCAATAACGTGTTCACGTCGGGAACCGTGCGGCCGTCGAGGCGGAAATCGATAAAATCCGTGCTGCCGAGGAAGTTGATGTGGCCCTCGAAGGTGGTGATTTCGCGCCCCGGGATCAAAAGCACCTTGTCGAAGTACGGCTGCAACTCGCGCATCGCGTCGTATTGCGAGCTGGCATTGTGATCGGTGATGGCGATGAAGTCCAGTCCGCGTCGGGCAGCGGCGTCGACGGTAAAGAAAACCGGGCAGGGAACAATTTTGCCAGTTTGGCTGGGGCATTGGCCGTCGCTGTGCGCGGTGTGCATGTGCAGGTCGCCGCGAAACCATGCAGGCCCGGCGCTTAACGGCTCGCGGAGGACTGGCGGCTCATTGGCGACTGCGCCGGAGCGCGAAAGATAGACGTGAATGGTGTAATGCGATTCGACGCTGGCGCGAATGTTGGGCACGCCTATTAAAACATTCCACGCGCCGGAGGGAATGGCGCCGGGCAGGCACGAGGGAGTGGCGTCCATGAGGCCGACGGTGAGCGTGGGTTTGTTGCCGCCGCTCCAGCAGCGCAGCCCGGCGGGGTCGAGCAGGCCGAGGTCGAGGGCGGTGTGCTGCTCTTTGCCGGTGTAGGTGAAGGTGATGGTCACGCGCTCGGTGCCGGCGGGCACGGAAAAGGGAACTTCCACATAGCTGCGATTTTGGGAGCCGCGCACCGTGCCTTCGAGGACGAGATCCGTCGCCGCAGGCTGCGCCGCGGGTTCGGTCTGCTGGGCGACCGCAGCGGCCGCGGCGGAGGGACGGCAGAGCAGCAGGCAGACGAGCGCCAGGCGCAGCGCGGTGGCTTGGAATGCAGTCAAGAATGGTTTCCTTGGAACCGGCATATTCCTCCGATGCACTGGGCGCTCCAGAAAGAACCAGGGCATATGATGGAATTGTCAGTCCGTTCAGCTATATTTGCCAAGGAACTTGCATCGCGCCGTCCGGGCCTGGGTTCCGGACGCCGCGAGGCAGGCTGAATCCGGCCAGCGGCAGGAACGGCGCAGACTGGACAACAGAGGGGAAGAGCGTGAAACCAGCAACAGGAATGGTTGCAACATTAATAGGAATGGCGATGGCGTTTTCCGCCATTGCCCAAGGAGAGACGAAGATGTCGATATGGGGTCATACCGCGGATGGAACTGCCGTCCCGATTTACACGTTGACCGATGGGCAGATTGAAGTGAGAGTGACGGCCTACGGGGCGCATCTGGTGAGCGTTAAAGCTCCGGACCGCGCGGGCAAGATGGCGGACGTGGTGCTGGGCTACGACACGCTGGATACCTATCTGATCAGGCCCAATCCGTTTATCGGCGCCATTGTGGGGCGCTACGGCAATCGCATTGCGAAGGGCCAGTTCACGCTGGACGGAAAGACCTACCAGATTCCCCTCAACAACGGCCCGAACGCGCTGCACGGCGGCCCCAAGGGATTCGACCAGTATGTATGGCAATCGAAAGAAGTGCCGGGCGGCGTCGAGTTCACTTTTGTGAGCCCCGATGGCGACATGGGATTTCCGGGAACAATGACCGCAACAGTCCGCTACACACTCAAGGGAACAACCCTGCATATCGAGTACACGGCCACGACGGACAAGGCGACCGTGGTGAACCTGACCAACCACGCGTACTTCAACCTGCATGGCGACGACCAGGGCAACAATCTCGACCAGAAGATGGAAATCAACGCCGACCGCTATACGCCGGTGGATGCGACGCTGATTCCGACGGGCGAGTTAGCGCCGGTGGCCGGGACGCCGCTGGATTTCCGCAAGGCGGAAGTTATCGGCGCGCGCATTAATGCCGATTTCGCGCAACTGAAGATTGCCGGCGGCTACGACCACAACTGGGTGCTAAACGGCAAGCCGGGAACGCTGCATCTGGCGGCGATCGTGACCGATCCCGTGAGCGGACGCACGCTGACGGTCGAAACCACCGAGCCGGGAGTGCAGTTCTACTCCGGCAACTTCCTCGATGGAAGCTTCACCGGCCGGCACGGAGTGAAATACACGAAGCACGCCGGATTCTGCCTGGAGACGCAGCACTTCCCGGATTCGCCGAACCATCCGGATTTTCCGAGCACGGAGCTGAAGCCGGGCGAGACGATGCACTCGACTACGACGTTTACGTTTGGGGTTGAGAAGTAGCAGCCGTGTTTATGTAGCGCCGGCCTCCCGGCCGGCTGTACTGGCGGCGTCCACGCCGCCAGAGAGACTTGAAGCCGTCGAATCGAAAGCATGCGGGGGTCTGGAGACCCCCGCTACAGCCGGTCTGGAGACCGGCGCTACATTTCGCGGCCTTCCACTTCTCGAGCCACCCAAGCCCCTCCAGCGCAGCGGCGGCGGGGATGTATTTGCAGCCGACGGCAGAGTTACTTCGCGTGCGCGCTGAGCTGATCGAGCGTGCGCTTCAAGTCGTCGAGCTTCTGGCCGGCCTCGGCCAGTTTGCCCTCCGAAGTCAGGCGCTGATAGTCGGCGAAGTCGCGGCTGGCTTGCGCGATGAGCGCATGGACGTCAGTTGAAGGTTGCGGCGCACCCGCGGGCGCTGCCGTGGGTTGCGATTGCGGCGATTCCCCGCCGGTGAGCGATGGCGCCTGCGCTCCGAAGAGCGAAGCCAGCGCGGCTTCGAAGTTCGGGCCGTAGGCCAGGCGATCCTGCAAAGCCAGAACCACGAGCCGCAACTCCGGCATTGGGCTCTGGCTGGCCTGCAGGTAAATAGGCTCCGCGTATAAGAGCGCCTGCCCGCAGGGAATCACCAGCAGGTTGCCGCGGATGACGTGCGAGCCCTGCTGGTTCCAGAGCGTGAGCTGCCCGGAGAGCTGCGCATTCTGATCGATGCGCGCTTCGATTTGCTGCGGCCCGTCGACCAGCCGCGACTTGGGAAAATCGAAGACCACGGCGCTGCCGTAATGCGCGCCGTCGCTGCGCGCCGCAATCCAGCCGATCAGGTTGTTGCGGCTGATGGGCGTGAAGGGGAGAATCTCGACGAACTCCAGGCCGCCCGCCCCGCCGGAACTCGCCGCGCCGGGAAGCGTCATCAACACGAAATTGGGATGCATAGGCTGCGCGCCCTGGTCGCCGTTCTGGCTGGAGCCGTTTTCCGTGGCCACGCTCCACTGGTCTTCGCGGTTGTAGAAGACCTCGGGATTGCTCATGTGGTAGAGGCCATACACATCGGCCTGCGTGCTGAGCAGCAGTTCGGGATAGCGCACGTGGGCGCGCAGCCACGCGGGCATTGCGGAGGCGTCCTTGAACAGATCCGGATAGATGCCGCGCCAGGCGGCGAGGATGGGATCGGATGCGTCGAAGACGTAGAAGGTGACCGTGCCGTCGTAGGCGTCAATCACCGCCTTCACGCTGTTGCGGATGTAATTGACCGATTGCCCGTTGAGATCGGCCGGCGCGGAGTAAGGATATGTGGACGAGGAAGTGTAGCCGTCGATGATCCACGACAGGCGCCCATCGTCGCCGACCACGATGTAGGGATCGCGATCGAAGGTGAGGAACGGCGCCAGCGCCTGGACTCGCGCGAGTACGTTGCGCCGCATCAGCAGGCGGCTCTGGGCCGTGATGTCGTTGCTGAAGGGAACCTTGGTCAGGTCGCCGCGATCGAAGGCCAGCAGCACGCGGCGCAAAAAGCCGCCCATTACAATGCCGCCCGTGCCTTCGTAGGTCGAATAACTGTCGTTCTGGCCCTGCGAGTAATTGAATTCCTGCTGGCCGGTTTTCACGTAGACATCGGTATTGGTCATCTCTCCGAAATAAATCTCGGGGCGCGTGACTTTGAGACCGGGCACGGTGCTCTGCACCGGCATGTTCGAGAGATAGAGCGTAGGCAGGCCTTCGGCCGAGAATCCGTTGACGGGATTCATGGTGATGCCGTAGCCGTGGGTGTAGATAAGCTTGTCGCTGACCCAGTTGCGGCTTATGTCGGGCAGCTTGTCCACGTTCAGCTCGCGAACCGCGAGCATGACCTGGCGCAACGCGCCGTTGATCTGGTAGCGGTCGATGTCGATGCCGGGAAAATCGTAGTAGGTGCGGATCTCCTGCAACTGGCGCAAGGTGGCCTGCAGCGCATTCACGTCCCAAAGGCGTATGTTCTCGAGCGTGGCCTGATTGTGTTCCGGATCGGCCGCGGCCACCGTGGTATCGGCGGGGAACTCGCTCTGGACGAATTGGTCGAGGCCGAAGGCCTGGCGCGTCAGGGCGATGTTGTTGACGATATAAGGCCGCTCGCAGTTGAGCCGATTGGGATTAACGATGAATGTCGAGGTGTACCATCCGGCCACGCCGGCCACGATCCAGCAGACTGCCGCGGGAGCGATGGCCGTCAGCAGCCAGCGTACGCGCGGCTTGAGCAGGCCGCCGGCGAAGGCGATCGCCGCGCCGAGCAAGAGCGCCACGCTGATAAACAACATGCCGGTCAGCGTGATATGTGCGTCAGTGTAGGTGACGCCGGAGAAGATGGTGTGCGATGCGAAGAGGAGATCGAAGCGGCCGACGT